>SMTZ1_10001928_pt1 | contig 20921 bp, 10 predicted proteins | sample DeeMarSWOR136_30_FD_25667 | JGI IMG/M metagenome (IMG submission 25667) | reverse complement strand
GCTCCGAAGTTTGGTGATGGCTTTGATCTTATTTTGGAACTTTGTCCATCGCTTTTGTTCCACAAGACCGGCTGTTTTTCCTATGTCTGTTAGTCGTCGGTCGGCGTTATCAGCCCTTAAGGATAACCGATACTCGGCTCGCGACGTGAACATCCGATAAGGCTCATCAATCCCTTTCGTCAGCAAATCGTCTATCAACACTCCTATATATGCCTGGTCTCGGCCGAGAACGATCGGCTCGTCGCCCTGCATCTTTCGGGCTGCGTTAATACCTGCCATAATTCCCTGGCCGGCGGCTTCTTCATATCCACTTGTGCCGTTTATTTGTCCCGCCAGAAACAGCCCAGAGATTATCTTGGTCTCCAGATTAGGCTTAAGCTGGATTGGCGGACAATAATCGTACTCAATCGCATAGGCATAATACACAATCCGTGCGTTCTCCGTCCCCGGCAGCATTTTGAGCATCTGTTCTTGTACATCTTTTGGCATAGACGTAAAAATTCCGTTACAGTAAATCGTTTTGATACTTTCCTGCTCCGGCTCCAGAAAGATTCGATGTTGTTTCTTATCAGCAAACCGGATGACTTTACCTTCGATACTCGGGCAATAACGCGGGTCGGTACCTGTTATTTGACCGGATGAAAGTGGGGCGCGATGCAGATTATCCCTAAGTAGTTTGTGTATCTTTTCATTGGTATATGTAATCCAGCAAGGTATCTGCGGTCGTTCTATTTTTTCTGTCATAAACGAAAACGGTACGGGTGGATTATCACCGGGCTGCACCTGTAATTTATCCACATCAACGGTACTGGCGTCTAATCTCGGTGTCGTATCTGTTGACATCCGTCCGAGTTGAAGTCCTATATGTTTCAAGCTTTGAGAAAGTTCCATGCTCGGTGGTTCATCAAGTCTGCCGCCGGCCCATCGTTCGCTGCCGATATACATCATACCGCCAAGAAATGTTCCCGTCGTTACAATAATAGTCTCAGTGTGGTATACCGAGCCATCTTTGCAGGCAACGGCTCTTACTTTGTTTTTTTCGGTTATTATCTCTGTTGCTATTGTCTCAATGATGGTCAAATTGGGGATTTGCTCAAGTGCCTCCCGCATAAAGTCTTGATATTTCTGCCTGTCGGCTTGTGCCCTCGGCGATTGTACGGCAGGGCCTTTTGAGCGATTGAGCATTCGAAACTGGATACCTGTCGCGTCTATTGCAAGCCCCATCAGTCCGCCAAGCGCATCGACTTCTCGCACAATTTGTCCCTTCGCAAGCCCGCCGATGGCAGGATTGCAGCTCATTTTAGCTATTGTGTCGCGGCTGTGTGTTATAAGGGCTGTTTTGGCACCAATTTTAGCAGCGGCGTGAGCTGCCTCAACACCGGCATGACCTCCACCTATAACAACACAATCGAACTCTTTTTGATAACTTGTATTTAGCATTATATGAAGCGAAATTTGTAGCCGTTGAACACAGTGACAATAAACGGATTAAAAACCACGACATTTTTGAGTTGGTGCAGTTGCCGATGCAGTTGTAAAATTTGCTGTATGTGTGATAATTTCCATCCTTCAATCCTATTAGACACAACACTTTCTTCTCTTATTTTTTTTGCTAATGGTGAATCTGAAAATCGTCTAAAAGTATTTTGTCGATGTTTTTACCCTCGAAGATGAGCTTGAAGTTATCGAGGACATCTAATTCAAGACTTGGACCCTTCATATCCCAACCTACGCGAGTCTCTATGGCCCGGAACTCGACATCCCTCCACTGGTTCTTTTTAAGGCCAAAAATTCTGTATCGACAGTTGTCTTTGTGTTTTTTCGACCAGATCATAACAGTCATCTCACTGACATCAGAGAATGGCTTAAGCTTGAATCTTATTGTCGTTGAGTCTTTTACGGGTACGGAAAAAGTATCCCATATCCACGCACCTTTTGGACCAAATGAGTAGGCCTTCGAATTATTTACACCACCGTCACTTATATTGCCCCCTTTGAAACCTTCTGGGCCATCTTCGAAACTTTGTGAGAAGGCCACTTTGCCGGGTTCAGGCAAAAGTAGTCCCGGTGTTAAAAGCGCGCTCTTTGAGGGCGTTGCTATTTTCTTTCCATCCTTTGGTTTGCCATATACAGGTCCAATGTACTCTGTAGCGATGACGATATCGTCGAACCAGACCTCCATAATGCGGCTTTCCGGGTGAGGATCTTTATTGTGCCGGGCGGGCTGGTCGGTGTTATAGTAAAGCAGCCAGAAGCTGTTGATTTTGAGCTTGTCTGTTGTACGCCAGCGAAAGCCTGTAAATCTTCCATATAATTCGCCATCTACCCAGAATACCTGCTCACCGTCTGCCTTGTCAGGGCTGGAATTGGCTTTAAGCATTACCTCGACACAATACCAGCGACCCGGTTGAATCTGTTCCTCTTTACCGATAAATACGGAGCCCCATTTAGTCTTCATTTCATGCCAATAAGTATAGAAGTTCCAGATACCCGGCGGTGGGTATTTACCCCAGCTACCGGTTGGCTCTATTCCCGTTGAAAACTTTGCGTCGCCGGGCGGTGTCTCGCCGGCCCCTCCTTTGGGCCATGGAGTCGGCGTACGGTCTGCAACAAGATGTACAAAATGATGGATATAACCGGTTTTCTCGTGGAACTTTACATAAAAGCGGGTAAATAGGGTATCAACACCCTTCGTGTGGGTAAAAAGGTGTCCGTTTTCTGATATGTGAATCGATTTGTTGCCCGGAGAATTAGTGTGGATGTCTTCCGAAAGTGTAATGTTTTCCTTTTTAGAGATGTTACCCCAGCGTGCCCCAATCTCTTCGACTGTGCCGGTCTCGAAATCATCGACGAATAGAACACGCGGGTCGCGTTCGATACCTTCATCGCCGGGGTAGAGCGAAGCAAGACCTGTATTTGATGATTCATTTCTTTTCAGGTGTTTGTCAAAGAAGTCATCAACCATTTTATCGACTTCCGGAGAGTTAAATCCCCCGTGTCCACCACCTTTGACTGTATGGAAATTAACTTCAACACCTGTATTTTTTAAGGCATCGTAGAGAAGCTGACTTTGGTTGTGTGGAACGATATTGTCTTTATCACCGTGCACAATAAGAAAAGGCGGGTCGTCTTTCGTAACATAAGTAATAGGATTTGCACGTTTGCATGCCTCTTTATTCTTTTTAACATGACCGCCGATCAGCTTAGACTCGGGCGAATCGGGAGCATCGTGTTTGAGGCTGCTTGGAAAATCACTTATCTTGATAAAATCGGTCGGGCCAAAATAATCACACACTGCCTGCACACGACTGGATATATTAAGGTTATCACCTTTGTCAAATTCTTTTACATCTCCCGTCGTGCCAAGCAAGGCTACAAGATGCCCACCTGCGGATGCGCCCCAGACTCCGACACGGTTTATGTCCAGGCCGTACCTCTTCGAATTTACTCTCAGCCAGCGGACGGCCGCCTTGCAGTCCTCTATTTGTGCGGGGAAAGTTGCATGTTGGCTCAATCGGTAGTTGATGCTTGCTACGGCGTAACCTTTACTCAGGAATCGGCGGGCCGGACAGTTGTTCTTATTGCCGGCCATCCATGCGCCGCCATGCACCCAAATAATCAGAGGTAGTTTGTCAGAAGTATAGTCTTGTTCTGCTACTTGCTTTGGTAAATAAAGGTCGAGTTTGTTACGCTCGTGTCCTCCGGGGACATACTCTAAATCCCTCAGAATACGTGCATCTGGATTCGAACGCTTGTTAATGGCCCTGGATTTGTTCTCATTGACTTTTTTTTCGCCGGCGTTAATTCTGCCGTTGTTTGAAGCGAGAATAAATATAACCGAGAAAAAAAGAGTAAACATGTTAAGTCTGTTGCTCATTTTGCGAATTTCTGAATCCATATTTGGAACCTCCTAATATAGTCGGACTTTGCTTTCCTTTATATTCGTAGTGGCCTCAAATTGCAAGTATAAAAACGGAGGTAGTTTGAAAGGTTAAACAGTTATTTGTTGAATCGCAGAGTTTTTATAATTTTATGTTTCGGTTGGGAAGCTAAGCTTGTCTAAGGGATTGGTTCCCTGTTTTTTTTCTTCTTTATCACTCCACCCGTCGTTGTCATCATCTGTGTCGGCATTATCACCGATGCCGTCGCCGTCGGTATCTCGTGATTCTTTGGGATTAAACGGGAAAACATCCCATGGTACCGACTTTGCCCTATTCAAGCCGTCGCCATCAAGGTCCAGTTCTTCGCAGTCGGGTGTGCCGTTTTTGTTTTCGTCATCTCCTATCCCGTCGCCGTTATCATCGGCATCAAGATTGTCTCCAATCCAGTCTGAATCTTTATCCAACCATTCTTCAGGGTCAAGGGGGAAGGCATCTTTTTGATCGGGGACACCATCATTATCATCGTCCGAATCATGATGATTAGGTTTGCCGTCCTTGTCGATGTCGGGCGGTCCATCCGGCGTAATAAGAAGGGCAAGATCGACAGAGAATTCGGGTGCTTCAAATGTGCCTTGCCCTCCTTTTGCATCAAAGCTTGCGAGAATCTCGGCGTTCTCAGGATAATACCAATATCCTTTCGCGTTTTCCGGTATATTCAGAGTTATTTTGACACCCTTAATCGGTTTCGTATGGTCGCTGAAGTGATGAAGATAAACGCCGGCACGTTCTTTCGAAGACAGACAATAGGCGCGGACGTCGTGTGGATGAGAGACTTTGACTTCCGCCATGCCAACGTCTTTATCGAGACTGTATGCAAAGTCCTGCATTGCTCTTACATATTCTCGTTCTTTAGGGCCGAGCCATATGTTCATAAAGTGGCCGTCTCTGGCGTAGCTGGTGTTCCAGAAGACGACGGCGATTTCGTTAAAAAGGGCAGTCCAGTTTCGGATACGCATTCGCAGAGCTGAGCGGTTATCCCACACACCGCCGACACCAAGAGGATTTTGCTTTCGCCTGTCAATGTGGTTGCCCTGCTCCCCAACGATAACAGGTTTATTATGCTTCTTCCAGTTTTTGGCCCTCGATGCAGTGACCACGTCGGATTCGAGTTCGTTCTCCCTTTGATACCAGTGTGGGGCGTTGATTTCGATACCTTTCAGGTGTGGCCTTTCCCAGCTCGTGGTAATGGGGTGATGGTATGGGTCGATAGATTTGAGATAAGGAATCATGATTTCATACCATCGGTCATCAGCATTTTGCTCGTTTAGAAATTCCCAGAAATCCGCATAGGCTCCCCATCGGTCAACGCTGTACTTGATAAATCTTTTCACTTTCGACATGGCTTCATCATTATCTGGCTCATCATTGAAGACCTTTCCAAAACCGAAGATTCCGTAAACGATACTAAAGCCATATTTCCGGGCCCAGCAAAGCAGCTCATCCGTCATAATACCTTCCTGGACGAGATAGTTTTCCAGACCATGATAGAGCGGATAGGAGCAATTCTGTTGCGAAAAGCGATACAGGTTAAATCCACATTGTGAGAAATATCTGAAGTATACATCGGCATTTTGTGGATTGTTCGCCGGCCCGCGAACGAACATGGGGCCGGGTGGCAGCGGTGGTGGGTCTTTCAGGTCAGTGCGGAAGGGGCCCTCCATTGAGCACTGATCCAGAACCGATCCTGTTCCTGAATTATCTCCCCAGCAGTCCTGAAGACCGATGGGGAAATACGGGCTTCCGTCGTCAAACACGAATCGAAAAGGATTTGTGGGGTGTCGGCGAACAAATCCTTTGTTGGTTCTTCGACCTTTGACGCAGAAAAAGCTGCCTTTGCCGGAGGTTTTTTGTCCCTTTATATTTGTAAAAGTGAACCTGTATTTCCATTTGCCGGTTTCTGAGGGTGCAAATCGGGCCTTCCATAAATCCTGCTTATCGAAGTTGTAAGACACCTGCTGCCTTTGTCCTCTGTCAGTTTTAATCTCTCGTTTGTGGATTGTTGTCCCTCTCGAAGAGCCGTAGTGAAATCCGCCGATTTTTATTTGCTTTTTCGATGGTGAAGTAAAGGTAACATCGATAGTAACGTCAAAGAAAGGATTCCCATACTTGTTTTCATGCTTGAAAGTAAGCTCAAGCACTTCGTACATCGGCACAGTACTTGAGTTTTGAGAATGTGTTACTTCGAAAAAAGTATTTAGTGATTCCCTATGCTCGCTTACCTTAGCGGAATAGCTATGGTTCCAAAACAAAGCCGAAAGAGCCGCACCAAGCATAAGAAACTTTTTTCGCATCATTGTTTTGTCCATCATTGAATTGTACATTGTTTGTTGGTCCATTGACACGAAAAAATACATCATGACCCGGTTCTTTTTATCGTTTTGGGATTTTCACGAACTGCTTAAGGCGGTGGGGGTGGGGGTGGTGGAGGTGGTGAATCTGTAACGGTCGTAAAACTCCAGACTACACCCTCGGTTTTGCCCCAGCTATTGACTTCATCGATACGCCAGTAAAACCTGGAAGCATTAGACAGGTAGCCGGGTACGAATGTTGTTGAAGTCTGGTTACGTATAAAAGGTGGTGGATTGGCTGTGCCAAGGTAGACATCATGAGATGCGGCATCAGAGCCCGCTGTCCAGCTCAAATTAGCTTTTGTAGCAACGTCCGTAGCACCATTGGCTGGATTCGGATTGCTCGCCTGCTCCGGCAGCGGTGGTATGGTAGTTGCTGTTAGCCAGTTATCGACAAAGCTGGATAGGTCTGTAAAGTCTATTTTCCCGGCCGCAGCGTCAGTTGTTGACTTATCTTGCAGCCAGTGCTGAGCTAATTTACAGTAATCTCTGAAATCTACTCTCCCGTCTCCGGTATAGTCAGGATCCGTTGAGGAACCATAAGTCATGCAGCAGATATGACCATTGAGGTCAAGCCCGGGAAATGGAGTTGTCCCCTCGTAATATTGACCATGGGGGTACACATTCTGGTTTACGCGCCAGATGTTCAAACCATTGCCGTCGCGCCACACCTGTAACATGTATGTCTCACCAGGAACAACGGGACAATCATTGACACCCCAGAAGGCCTCCCAGCCAAATGGCCAGCGAAACGGAACTGAGGTTTCTTCTCCGACCCGCTGCAAGCCGGGAAAAGTTACAATTCGGAGTTTCCAATCAAGTAAATCGTTACCCCCTATAACACCATGGACACGGGCGGACACAACACGGTCACCGGTAGCAACGAATGTCTGGCCAAAGTAGGAAGGGGGAGTCTGCCAATGACCCAGGCCGGATTGGTCGGACCAGTAATCCGTAAAGTCGACTCCGCTATAGGCCAGACTCTTCGTGTAAGGGGCATCATTATCCTGGGGTGCGGGATCTCGTTCGTTCCATGTACCGTTCAAGTCCATGTCAAATTCGCCGGGATTCGACACATCGGTCTTATAGAGAAATCCCACCTCGAAAGAGTAGTGCCCCCAGCATTCCGGCCGGTGAGTTGTCATCAAGCGAGTGGCATCGCTTGTTGCTCCTTGTCCATCCACACACATTAAATCGTAATCATCCGCCCATATTGGTATTTCGGCGCGTCCGTCGATGTCTGTCGCCCCCATCAAAACGTCCCAGGTCGTAAACAAATCGATGTTGGGCATCGGATTGCCATCTTCGTCCCATACCCATACTCTGCATACGTGTCCCCCCATGCATCCGGTGCCGGCACTGTTTTCCCAGGCCGACAATTGACGCTGGAAGGCCAAAGTGAAGTGGCCGGAGCCATAAGTTAACATCGATGTGGAAAAAATTATCAATATTGTGAAAACTATAGTTATTTTGAGCCTGTTTAGCATGATTATATTATACCAAATTACATCCATTCGTTAAATCTTTTTTCAGGCAGGCTATCATCTATTCGTCTATGGAGGTGGCGGAGGAGGTGGTGGAGGTGGAGGATCTATAACTGTCGTAAAACTCCAGACTACACCTTCAGTTTTGCCCCAGCTATTGATTTCATCTATACGCCAGTAAAACTTGGAAGCATTAGACAGGTAGCCGGGTGCGAATGTTGTGGTAGTCTGGTTACGTATAAAAGGTGGTGGATTGGTTGTACCAAGGTAGACATCATGTGAAGTTGCATCAGAGCCCGCTATCCAGCTCAAATTAGCTTTTGTAGAAACGTCCGTAGCACCATTGGCTGGATTCGGATTGCTCGCCTGCTCCGGCAACGGTGGTATGGTAGTTGCTGTCAGCCAGTGTTCGACAAAAAACCCTAAGTCCTTATAATTTACACTGCCATCACCCAAAGGTTGTGGGGCAATGTCACCTGGTGATTCATCCTGTTTCCAGTATCCGGCGAGTATGCAATAATCTTTGGCATCCGTCCTTCCGTCTTCGTTCAAGTCCGGGTTCTTTGATGGGCGTGGAAAAGAATATTCCATAATTGTCATAGCCAAATCATGACTTGTTGCCACACCATTGCGAAATGCCGCTCCATCCGGGTAGCTGTTCCACGGTTCCTGAATATATGGTGTGAAGTTCATAGTGTCGGTGGCCTCTATGTAATATGTCTGGCCTGGAACCAGGGTAACATCGTTCGGATTATAGCTTACCCCGAGAAGGCATGTGCCGGGGGCAAACCACGCACCTGATATTTCTTTGGTAGGTCCGATTTGCGTCCCATCCGGCCCGCCTTCGAGTATTTTCCAGGTAAGGTCAAAATTACTGTCACCACTTGCAGCAAATAAGTCAACAGCAGCTAAAGATGTTCCTGTGGCGACAAAGGTCTGTCCCCAGCGTATATCGCTCAGTTCACCGATAAATTGCCCCGGGCCCGGATTAAGCCGTGTATGTGTTACCATCTGATTATTGCGGTCCACAAAGACGGTAACAGTAAGGTCGAAGTTCTGGGGATTTCCATTGATGTCGTATGCCCTGCCGTGTGGATAGCTGCTGCCGTCTTTATTCCGCTTATAAACGGCGCAGCCATCCTGGACCCAGATTTTCACGGCATAATACTTTCCGGGTGTAAGCGGGATTTGCCCGGACGGCCATCTCAGCCAAATGTCGGTATCGTTGCCGAGGCTTTGCTTTTCCTTGTTGGCAACAAGGGTCCAGTTGCGAACATCGGGATCGCCGTTATCTTCGAGAATGCTTATTTCCCCTCGCATGTCCTTATATGCTCCCGCTCCTGCCATTACCCATGAGACGCCGCGTACTGAGGTGCCTGTTGCCAGAAACGTCTGGTACCACTCCCATTGCCAATCTGTCCATTGCGCCCCACCGGTATCTCTAAAGTAACTTGAATAATCCACGTCAAGGTCTACATTTACTACGGTTTGCTGGCCATCCACAATCTGGACATTTGGAACTGCCTTGGGTGAAGCAAAGAAGTCCGGCTGGTTTACATATACGGAATATATACCTGCCGGCAAATTACCAATCTGGTAGTAGCCGTCGCCGGTGGGTGGTTCTCCGGGTGGTGCTCCGAGACGGCGGAAAGGCCCCACTATGGAATTATCGCCGGGCGAGAGAAACAGGTCCCACTCATAAAGGTATTTGTATCCCATAGAGGGTACACCGGCAATCTTTTCAAACCGGCCCTGTCCTGTAATCGAACCGCTTGCAAGTAAGTATTGCCCCGGGATTAGCAGAATCGCTGTGATTATGATACTCTTCGCAGTAAATTGTCTCAACATCATCGAAGTAAATCCGCCTCCTGTAAAAGTAGTCACAATTTGTTAACAGGAAAGGGCTTCGGTAAACGCCATCAATCAGTAACTGTTTATTATTTATTAGTTCTTTTGAACGAAGTATAACATATTTTGACCATTTTGTCAAATACAACAGTTTTATGAATTGTGAAATGACTCGACCAGTTCCTTGCCCGGAAAAAAAGTGTTTAGGACAAGGAAAGGAATATAATCACGTACATTGTGGTCTTGAATGATATGAAGCGGTGAAAAGACCTGAAGGCGTATTGACTCTGATTGTGAAAAGCCAAACAAAATGGCTTATCCTACAATCGGCGCTTTTTCAGAAATGTTAGACATCCTAAGCCGAGTAAAACAAGCGTATTTGGCTCCGGTATATAAACGGTAAAGCTGTCACCACCTCCCGATAATTGCAAAGCTTCTTTGGATGAGAGGTCTTCAAGCAGGATATAACTCATTGCCGTATCAAGGTCAAAGGTAAATGTATAATCACCCTCAGTACCACCCCATGTAAAGACATATCGGGCCACAACTTCACCAACCGTCAATTCCTGGGCCTCTCCATCGTTAGGATTATCACCGAATGTAAAAGGACCAGCGCCACTACCTATGGCGGCAGCACCGGCGGAATTCGCGTACAGCCAGTAAACAGGCACTCCACTGACGGCTTCACTGGATGGTATGTCAAACGTTAATAAACCCGATGGGCTTATACTGTCTATAGTTGCCTGAAAGGCCTGAGCAAGAGGATTGGGTTCGGCGCTTATGACAAGGTCAAAACTAAATGGCTCACCCGGAGAACTCGGCATCTGGATAACAGTGGGTTGTACTTCAACACCTCTTGTCGTTCCACAGAAAACTCCACAGCTTAATACGCATAATAAAGTCAATAATTTTATTGCTTTCATAATATTTCTCACCTCCCGTAACTGCCGGTCAAATATCAATTACCACTATGTTAGATACCAGGTCCTGAACAAAAAAATCTGAGCATATAAAAGTTTCTTAGCACATTTTCAGAGGAAACGTCTCTGTAAGAACACCCCAAAGTTGATTTTACACTCCACTTATTGTTGTACTAAATGTAACTAATAAGACATTATATAATAATTCAATGGAAATGTCAACAATAATTCGTGTATTAGACATCTCGCTTGGCGGATAGTTGATACAGTTCTGTATTTTACGTAAAAAATCCCTTTTTTTCGGACTCCGTAAAAAATACTTTTTACGCCTGAATTACGTCCGGCAAATTTCAATTCCATAAGTCCTGGCATAGATGATGATGGGTATATTTCGGTCTGTGACAATTCTTTCTGACTCGGAATTCTCTTCAGGCAGTATGAATTGTTTCAGGGATTGTAGAGCTTCGTTGAAAGCTTCAATGTGGTCCGAAATTTAACGAAGTGGGCAGGGATTGGTTATCTTGTTCTGGCACGGTGCGCTTCGCCATAATACATTTGCGATAGTACGATCTGTTATGTCGACAACGCCGTCACAATTAAGGTCACAATCGCGTAATGTAAATTTACCGATAGGACCTGATCGCCAAAAGGCATTAATTATCGATCTGTCTGCCACGTCAATTCTGGTATCGTTGTTAACATCTCCAAGAAGGGCGATGCCGAATTCTTGTTCTGCTGTGCCTGTATTACCATGCTCATTTCCCATAACGGTCACTATGACCCTGAATGCCTGGCCTGAATCGGATATGCCATCCGGTTGCTTACAACTATTCGCTGCAAAGTTCAAATATGCATCACCGGATTGTCCTCCGCTTAAAGTGTAGGGCCCTATACTGACATCGGATGGAAGTACAAATTCCCATTGGTAACTGTAGCTGTTGTTGCTTAGTGGATCGTCGGTAATCGTAACGTTCGCTGTCAAATTGGAGCCGGATAAAGTGGGTAGGTTTTGATACATCCACAGGTTGTCAATATTCAAATCAACATTTATAGTCTTACTGAGTTCGCAAAGCCAGTTCTGAGCGAACAGACTCAGGTCTGCTATGTCAATCGAATTATTGCGAACCAAATCCGCCCTGCCACAATCATTTGGCCTGAAACAATTGGATTCGAGCCAGTACAGGGCGAGGATTGCAAAGTCGGTAAAACCTACATCACGGCTGTTGTCCAAATCAGCTTTTCCACATGTTTCATGTGGATCGGCCTTGCCGACGTAGAATGTTATTCCTGTTGCGATTCCACACCCCATTCCGAGAATGAAAAGCAACATCAAAAGCAAGATGATCACGTTTGCTCTGTCGTTTATCACCTTTTTCCATCCCTGAATGGTATATTTTGAATGAGCAATATACGAGACAATCTCGATGGAAACAAGAAAATATTGAAAGTTATCAAGGTTTTTCCGGTTGACTAAAAAAGCGATTGGAAGCTTAAGTCTGGTATCCGGGCATAGTTAGCGACCAAATAATGAAGAAATACATATTTAAATGTTATTTTTAATATATATATTTTTTATGGCTAATTGTTTTCTGTGCCTCTGTACATAGTCCGGGAGATTTTAATTTCCGCATATACTTTTAGAAATATTGAGAAGCTTAAGTGCTTGGAAAACGGTTTGCAAAAAACAGGAGGTAGTTGTATTTATAAGGATGATTTGATATTCTATCGCAGGAAAATGTCAGCGGTGTAGCTGGATTAGTATCAAACAGTAAATGCCAATTGAGATTTTCTGAAAGAGTATGGAGGAACAGTTATGATCGGACATCTCTTTGAAGGAATAGTGAACCAGATCGAGGGCCTTGTGTTGGTACTGCCTTTGCTGGGTGTAATTGCATGCACGAGTACCAACTTTCCCGCTGCATCGGAGATGCCCACTGTGGATGAACTGCCAGATATCAGGAAACTGCCGGATCCTTTCCTGATGAACAATGGTAAACGCGTCAGGAGCAAGGCGGATTGGACGAAGCGACGTAAGGAAATTAAAGCGATGCTGCTTTACTATCAATATGGTCACATGCCTCCGGCACCGAAAAATGTTACTCCTAAAGTATTATCGTCTGAAACTATTTATGAAGGGGGTGCCACAAAAAAACATGTCCTTCTCTCCATGGGGCCCGGCAGGAAGATAAAGGTCAATGTCGGTATAATTATCCCGAAAGGCAAAGGCCCTTTTCCGGTTATTCTCAAAAATGACAGCGGTATCTTTAAAGTACCCATAGCAGAGGAGATTGTTAAACGCGGCTATATTGTTGCCGACTATAACCGCACTGACCTGGCACCGGATCGAAAGGCCGCTGTAGGACCGGCGCAGCAGGCTTACCCTGATTATGACTGGGCTACGCTGGCTGTGTGGGCATGGGGAGGTATGCGAGTAATAGATTACCTTCTTACTTTGGATGTTGTCGATAAGAAGCGAATAGCTTTCACCGGCCATTCGCGTGGCGGAAAAACAGCGCTGTTGGCAGGGGCCCTCGACGAGAGGATTGCACTGGTTGCGCCAAACGGCTCAGGTTGTGGAGGTGCCGGCTGTTATCGTTTCGAGGGAGAAAACTCGGAATCATTGGAACAGATAACGAATCCGAGAAGATTTTCATACTGGTTTCATCCGCGCTTTAGGGATTTTGCCGACAAAGAGACAAAGCTGCCGTTCGATCAGCATTTTCTAAAAGCTCTCGTTGCCCCGAGGGCACTGATTTCCGTTGATGCGCTTGGAGACCTGTGGGCTAATCCTTATGGAACACAGCAGTCGCACCGCGGAGCACAGCCGGTATTCGACTTTTTAGGGGCCGGCGACAAACTTGGAATCTATTACCGAAAGGGGGGCCATTCTCAAAATAGGGACGATTGGCGCACTTTGGTTGACTTTACCGACAAGATATTTTTCGGAAAAGAGCCTGCGAGCGGCAAGCGTTTTGACAAGTTACCTTTCAAGGACGCCCCGAAGCCTTTTTCATGGTCGGTGCCAAGAGCTAAGTAATGCGTAAATAATAACCGGATTTAAATGTCCGGCAGTGCTTCCCAATGTAAGGAGTTCATAAACTATGGCTAATAAGGGTAGAGTTAAGGTTGGAATCATTGGCTCGCAGTTTGAGGCGGATATTCACGCCGAGTCTTTTCGGATTATGCCTGACGAGGCCGAAGTTGTTGCCGTTGCATCACCCACACCGGGAAATGCTAAGAAACTGGCAAAGAAATATGGTATTCAGCGGTTCTTTACGGACCACAAGAAGATGCTGGCCGAAGATGATATCGAGATGGTAACAATTACTGCACCGAATTACCTGCATGCGCAAATGACTATCGATATCGCCAATGCAGGCAAGCACGTGGTTTGTGAAAAACCGTTATGTATGACGCTGGAAGAAGCGGACCTGATGATTGAGATCTGCAAACAAAAAGGCGTGCTCCTGATGTATGCTGAGGAATTGTTCTTTACACCCAAATATGTCAAGGCCAAAGAGATGGCCGACCAGGGAGCTTTCGGCAAGGTCTATATGGTCAAGCAAAGTGAGAAGCACTTTGGGCCGCACGCTCCATGGTTCTGGGATGTTAGTCTGTCTGGCGGCGGTGTTTTTATGGATATGGGATGTCATGGTATTGCCTTTTGTTACTGGTTTTTGGACCGGCCTGATATTAAAAATGTCTACTGTCAGATGGCTACACATGTACACGCAGATAAGACCAAAGGCGAGGATAATTCAATTTGCATTGTCGAGTTTGCGAATGGTGCTGTAGGTTTAATTGAAGATAGCTGGGCACGACGTGGCGGAATGGAGGACCGGATTGAAGTTTATGGTGAAGGCGGAGTAACTTATGCCGACCTGCATATGGGCAATGCACTGCCTACCTATAGCGAGTATGGTTATGGCTATGCAGTGGAAAAAGCACCTACAACCAAAGGATGGACATGGCCTGTTTATGAAGAGCTGTGGAATTACGGATTTCCGCAGGAGATGCATCATTTTGCTCGATGCGTACGCGGCAAAGAACAGCCTCAGGCCACAGGAGAAGACGGTCGCGTTGTGCAGGAAGTGTTATATGCCGGCTACAAATCAGCGGGAGAAGGCCGTAAAATTGAATTACCATTTCAGCCAAAGGGAGTTAAAAAACCCATCGATCTGTGGTTAAACAAAAAAGCTTAGGAGTATACATAAAACTATGAAATCCAAGATTATAACCATCACAATATTTGCTTCCGTTCTCATATTAGCAACCACGTGTTTTGCTGAAGATGTAGTTAAATTGAGCCCGAGCGTTACTCTGTGTCAGAATTCTACAAATGGTGTTTTTATTAAGCAAAATGGCCATATTCTGGTAATTTACGGCGACCCTGGCGGAAATTTAGAGAAGGCGGACATGGTCTTTTTCACACATAACCGGCGAGATGTGGTTTGGTCAGGTCGGGTACTGGTCGGAAATGATACTGTATCTATTGTACCTGCAAAAGAAGCGGACAGCTTTTCAAAAGCTGAGGAATTTTGGACTTCTTTTATTAAGGCAAGATTTGGCGATTATCATCAGCAAACCACCAAAATCCCCATCAATTCTCTAAGAGTGGTTCATAAGGTAAGAGAAGGGGATACTATCAAATGGCAGGATTTATCGGTAAAGGTTCTTGATACGCCGGGATATACGAGAGGCGCTGTTTCGTATTTTGTAGACGCCGATGGTATCAGGTACGGCTTTGTTGGTGATATTATCTATGGAGATGGGCAGATATTTGATTTGTACAGCTTACAGGATGCTGTACCCGAAGCAAAGATCGGAGGTTATCACGGATACGCAGGCAGGCTGGGTGAACTAATAAGTAGTCTTCGTAAAGTAAGCAATCAGAATCCTGATTTTCTGGTTCCTGCTCGTGGTCCTGTTATTAAGAATCCAAAGGCTGCTATTGAACGATTGATAGAAAAATTACAGGCAGCTTACAAAAACTATTTATCCATAAATGCAGGACACTGGTATTTCAAAGATAACTGTGAGGTCCTTGCAGCAAGAGTTCTGGAACCGGATGACAAAGTTGATTGGATGCCATACGCGACAACTATCAATAAAAAACCGCCGGATTGGATTGTTCCAATTCATAATTCAAGGCTTGTGTTATCAGAGGATGGAACAGGTTTTCTTGTCGACTGCGGCTCACGAGCTATTATTGAAGAAATTGTGAAAATAAAAGAGAGTGGAAAGCTGACGAATCTCGAAGGTCTGTTTATAACACATTATCATAATGACCATACAAATGAGATTAACGAATTCCTCCGCCAATTCAGGTGCCCTGTATATAGCAGCCGGGATTCAAAAGATATTCTTGAAAATCCGGGGGCTTATCGGTTGCCTTGTCTGACCACGCAGGGAGTGCCAAATCTGACAGCCTTTCCTCATGGTCATAAGATGCGGTGGAAAGAATTTAATTTAACTTTCTACTATTTTCCCGGCCAGACTTTATATCACGATGCACTGCTGGTTGAAAAGGATGGCGGTGAAAAAATATTCTTTATTGGCGATTCTTTCACGCCGTCCGGCATTGATGATTATTGTCTGCAAAACCGCAATTTGCTACATGAGGGAATGGGATATTTTTATTGTCTGGACTTTTTACAAAAAATGCCGCAAGATTATCTGCTCATAAATCAGCACGTCGTCGAGCCTTTCCGCTACAGTCAGGAGCAGATACGACACATGATAGAAAAACTTCAGGAACGCAAACGAATATTGGCAGAAATATTTCCATGGGATGAGCCGAATTACGGTATTGATGAGCGATGGGCAAGGATATATCCTTATGGGCAAAAGATAAAGCCTGGGCAAAACGCCGAAATATCAGTTAAAATCTTTAATCATTCCGATTCTGCACATACTTTCACGGTTACCCTGAGTGTTCCAAAAGGATTTCGATCAAAATCCGAGAAGGCCTCCATAAATATTCAACCAAGGAAAGAAGGAGAGGCACGCTTTGAAATAACCGTGCCGAAGAGTATATCAGAGAAAGTCTATGTAGTTACATCGGATATCAAATTCGACAAGTGGGATTTGCGTCATTGGTCTGAAGCTTTGTTGGTACCATGAGCTATTTGCAGAGATAGTAAGTGGATAAGAACGGTAAGGGGAATCTGGGTATGAAAGCAATAAATGGCGTGGTTTTATTCATTATTTTGTGCTGGTTTTCTTTAGCGCATGCGCTTGAAGTGCCGGTGAATGTTGTGGAGCCGGCTGGAATTGACCGCAGGGCCGAGCCTGTTAGCGGCGGTATAGCTCTGCCGCCCGGGATGTTTAAACCCGACACAATCAAATTAGCCCTTCTTGATGAAGACAAATCAATTCCTGTCCAGGTCAGCGAACTTGTGGTTGGCCCCAAAGGCTTTGTCAGCTGGTTACTGCTGGACTTCCAGCTTGACCTAAAGGCAAACGAGACTAAAACGCTGATGCTCAGAACGGGTGAGCCTGCTGTGCCGAGTCTACCCTTAAAAGTAACCCGGGCCGACAATGCTGTGCGAGTGGATACTGGTCGGATGACTTTTGAAATAAGCAAGAACAAACCATTTGGCCTTGTGGAAAATGTTACTGTTAATAAACGAGCGGTTGTAGGCAGCGGGCTAATTAGTTACATCGATGGACTTGTGGACAAGCGTTACTTTGCTGATACGCCCAATTTAGTCAAGCTCCATTATGCAGGCCCAATGCGGGTGACGATAGAGGTCAGAGGCAAGTTCAAGGATGACCAGACTGCACAAATCGGTTACTGCACCTACATTACTGCCTGGGCCGGACGAAGTGATATCCTTGTTAGGCACAGCTTGATAAACAGTAATCCTGAACGCAGATATTTTGTAAAAGTAAAAAGCTCGCGAATAGAGCTTAAGCCGGCAAAGACGAGCGAAACGGTGGTAGTCGGTGCTGATAAGCCCATCACAGTCAGTGATGATGATGAGATTTCGCTGCACCAGGGTCTCGAAGAAGAAAGGAACAGAGACTTAGCATCGGCAAAGCTAATGCAAGCCGGCAGAGAACTTTGGAGTGGTAGGGGAGTTCAGGGATGGATTTCTTGCGGTTCTATATTGGTAGCTGATCGGCTCTTTCGGACCGACCCGCCGAGGTTGCTGGGTGTGTCTCCAAAAGGAACTGTGGTTCTTGATGCCGCCCCCCGACTTTTTAAAGGGCAGAGGAAGGGACAAAATATCGTAGGGCGACCGTATGCCTGCCAGGATGACTACCGTTGGTTATATGATTGTTCGACACATTCCAGTGAGTACAGAATTGACTTTGATGCTAAAAGTAATGGAGTGTCGTTTACACAAAAAGCTGATGCAGCCGCGTCTCGTGTCTGGGCTTTTGCGCCGGGACAATGGTACAGCCGATGTGGTGTTCTCGCCGTTGGAAGATTCGGCACTCTGGAGGACGAAAAAGCCTGTCATAAAAATTGGGGATGGACTGCCGGTCGAGAACCAGGTCGCTCGACAAATCCATGTCGTTTTGTCGGATATGAGGATAACCATTACGAGAGCGAGGCGGATTCGGCTGAGGGATTGCTGCTTATGTTTTTACGCACGGGTAAACGTGGTTTTTTTGACGAAGCAGAGGCCTGGGTCCGTTATCATACAGACCTTCAAACCTGGCGAACCGAAGGCTGGCAATGGAAGGATGGTGGGATATGGTTTCCACAGGGCGGGCCGCAGGGCAACCGTCCTGTTCGAGAGAAAGCTAATCTTGAATTCACTCACTGGAACAACGGAACAAAATTCGATAGAACTCTTTGGCGTCTTGCGATGGCAAAGAGCTGCTATTGTCACTTCTATGGAGCCGGCCTTGTCGATTGGTTCTGCCTGACCGGCGACCGTGAAGCGCTCTATGCAGCCATCGATAATTGTGAGACCAAATGGGATGAGTTTACACACTTTAGAAATTTCACTCCCGGCAAGAGCAATATCGCAAGTACGCGTGGTTTTGGTCGGGGATTCTATGTGGCCGTACGTACATGGATGGTGCAGCCGGACAATCCTTTACTCCAAAAACTGGCCAACCTCTGTAGGGACACTTTTGTAAATCTACCCGATGAATATCTTGATGAGCGGGGTGTCTATGCCCCGGTCGCAAATAAGTATCCGAAGACTTATATGAAGGATGGTATTAAGCAGTATATGGCAAAAAATAATATCACTGTGGATGATACTGGAACTTTTCGTGACGGTTCAGGCAGCAGCTGGAAATGGAGAGACATCGGGGGTACATGGATGATTTCCTATATTCAGAGTGCCTGTAATATGCTGGCTGAGCAGACTCAAGACGAGGATTTGATAGACTATGTTATCGCTTCGGGTCAGTTCACAGCTAAGTATATGCTCAGTCCTGTGGCAAAGCAAACATGGTATTACACGGCTTTGGATATACCGCTTAAAGGCGACATCTGGGATGAATGGAAATATGATGGGAAGCAGCGCAACGAGCTGGGCGAGGGACCCAAACACTCCGGCTGGTACACACGATTCTTCCCCGACTGCTGTATTCAGGCTTACTGTTGGACGGGACGGAAGGAATTGCTGGAAAAGGGCAAGGAATTCTGGTCTTTCGGCAACCGAAGACTCTACCAGACTACAAAAATGACACCTCAACATCACTTTGCTACTCATCATCCACCTAAAGATGACTCGATTCTTTCGACTGCAAGGTTGTTTTACGAATATTCACATCCGAGACAGGATGCCGAACCGCCGACGGCTATCAGAGACTTGGCTGTGAAGCTTCTTGAAAGTGGAAGAGCAGAGGTGAGTTTCATCACCCCAAAAGATGTAGGCGGCAGGGTGGTAAGGTATCAGGTAAAAGTTGCAAAGATGCCTGTTTTGCCTTATGAACAATGGGAATATCGCCGTGATAGCGGTACCAAACGCAACTGGTGGCGGGCAACGAATTGCAAAGGGGAACCTGTGCCAAAGTCGGCGGGGAACAAGGAAAAATTCGCTGTCACAAACATTCCGGACGCTAACGGCCAACCTCTGTATTTTGCTGTCCGCAGCTATGATGATAGCAGCAACCGCAGTTCTATAAGTAATGTATTCAAGGCCGAGTAAGCAGCTTTTCGTATGGCCTTGCTTAGTATAATCTCAAATTCGGGAAGTAAGAAATGTCAGATAGGAGGTCGAGTCAAATGAATAAAAGAATATTTTTGTCTTTCATAATTTATATTGTGTTTTTTGCTGTAACGGGAAATCAAGTTTCAGCAAGTCTCGAACAATCTCCAAATACATGGGTAAAGCGAAGCCCATTGTCGGATACTCCGGTATCACCCCGTCTTGGTTACGAAGGCGCGTGTGCCTGGGATAATGCACATCAGGTCTTTATTCGCTATGGCGGCCATAATCAGGGCGGTGGGGGGGCCCAGTACTCTGAGATTTGGACATTTAATCCGCTAACGGCTGTCTGGACCCTGAAAGAGCCGGATACGTCCCCACCCGGCGTGTGCTGCGCGCAACAAAATATCTTCGATCCTATCTATGGAAGATATGTTCGTTTTCCCGCATTCAGCGGTAGTCACGGTTGGCAATGGTTTCGGGAGATATATCTGAATAATTCTACGATATGGGTATATGACCTGGACACAAACCTATGGCAGGAACTCCGGCCCGTCCCGGCCCCGAGGGTTACGGGTTTACGCTGTGCATCCTGGGACTGCGACGCTCAGGTAGTACTGATTTTCGGAGGGGAAGGCAACCGGGAAGGAACCGTTGTTTACGACCCGCATACAAACACGTGGACGCGTATGAAACCTCCTAAGGAACCTTCGTTTCGTAGCGGAGGTAATATGGTCTATGATTCAAAATATAAACTCCATATTATGTTCGGTGCACAGTTCAGTAATGATCCTCATACATGGGGCTATGACCTGCGTAAAAATCAGTGGCGCGACCTGCAACCGGATACTCTGCCGCCTACAAACGAAAATGATGCCGTTTTGGCATATGATTCCTTAAACGGTGCTGTTATCGCACTGGTAAAAATCACCGAGGGAAAAGAGGAAAACGCAAGGCATGTAATTGAGACATGGGCCTATGAAACTGGTAAGAATAAATGGACGAAAATGAATCCATCTAAGGAACCGGATACTACCGGAAATCGCTCGCGTGTGCTGGCCTTTGCCCCCGAACTCGGCCTGACTATCCTGGAAAACCGTACCCGTTCGAAACCCGGACCGCCGGAGCAGCAAATCTGGACCTATTGTTACGATAAGCCGAATGCTGACCAGAAGAATATTATTGTACCTCCGGCCGTTGTTAAGGTGACAACTACCGCTAATGGGGCCCAACTGACCTGGAAGCCGGGTAAAACGGCATC
>SMTZ1_10001927_pt1 | contig 20936 bp, 18 predicted proteins | sample DeeMarSWOR136_30_FD_25667 | JGI IMG/M metagenome (IMG submission 25667) | reverse complement strand
ATACCTTCGTCATCGCCGAGGTCAACGTCGTCTTCCCATGATCCACATGCCCTATCGTCCCCACATTCACATGCGGCTTCGTCCTCTCAAACTTGGGCTTCGCCATCGCTCCCCCCTCCTAAGCGTTAAGAATTCAATATGGAGCCCACGATCGGGATTGAACCGATGACCTCTTCCTTACCAAGGAAGTGCTCCACCACTGAGCTACGTGGGCTCATCAGGCTCATGGCCTATACGATTAAAAAAGCAGACAATACCCTCTCGACCGTGCCATCCAGGCAGCCAGTTATGGCCTGTAAATTGAAACAAATGCGGAATTTCGCCGATCACGCAGGCTACAAAGGCTTGAATATGGTCTAATTCCCCTAATGTTTGGACCTAAAAGCGGGATTGACTCTCTTGGAGCGGGAAACGGGATTCGAACCCGCGACCCTCAGCTTGGAAGGCTGATGCTCTGCCAACTGAGCTATTCCCGCTGGACGATCCCCTGGTGGAGAGGGGAGGATTCGAACCTCCGAAGGCTACGCCAACAGATTTACAGTCTGCCCCCTTTGGCCGCTCGGGAACCTCTCCTTAATTCAACGTAATTTATCATTATATTAAGAAAATAAAATAAAATCAAGGAAAATTTTGGGGAAAATGGGGAGATTTTTGGGAATTCTCGGGATTTATCTCAAGATCCTACGATTTAACGCAAAAATCCTGACCCTTAGCGTGCTCTATTTTTATCTATACCATACCCCCGTCTTCTCTGTCAATGTTCCCCTTTCGCAATCCTCCTGCGCCCCCCCTCCCCGCAAATCCGGGGAGCCTCCCTATCTTCCCATTCATTCTCCTTGCATTGAAAGGTAATATATGTTAATTATTTTTGAGGTTTACGCATTATTTATTCGACATTTATTAAAGATTACCCCGTAACCTCGATCGACCAATACGGGACAAAACCCCCGTGAGTTATTGTGCCAGGGCGGTTGGATTCAGCTGATATGATCCAATTTTACCATGTGAGTAAGATTTATTCCAACACGATCCATGCCTTGGACGACGTGAGCCTTCACGTCAAAAAAGGTGAGTTCGTCTTCCTAACGGGGCCCAGTGGAGCCGGCAAAACGACCCTTCTCAAACTAGTGTACTGCGAGGAAGGTCCTACCGGAGGAGAAATTCTGGTCAACGGAATTAATATTTCCAGGATCAAGCCTTCCCGGATTCCTTATCTCCGCCGGAACATCGGTATTGTCTTCCAGGATTTTAAGCTTCTGAGGGATTTAACCGTATTTCAAAATGTGGCCTTCGCCTTGGAGGCAACGGGGACGAGGGGAAGGGAGCTGAGGAGGAGGACGTGGAATGCCCTGCGGATGGTTGGATTGGTGGACAGAATGGATCTAATGCCGTTGCAGCTCTCCGGAGGGGAACAACAGCGGGTTGCCATAGCCCGAGCCCTCGTCAATAACCCGCCCATTCTCTTGGCTGATGAACCAACCGGAAACCTCGATCCCGATATCACCCTCGACATCATTAACCTGATGAATAACCTTAATACATGGGGGATGACCATCGTCATCGCCACTCATAACACCGACTTGGTAGGGAAGTACAGCAAAAGGGTTATACGGCTGAACGAGGGCAGCGTCATCGACCAGATGGAGCAACAGAGGCCCGGGTTTCGCCCTGAAGCCAAAGCCTCGTATCTTTAAGGGTCCATGTATTTCCTCAAAAAAGCCTGCCGGGACATAAGAAGGAATATGGTGGTAAATGGAGTATCCATTGGTATCGTTGTCCTTTCCCTCCTCATTTTTTCGATTTTTCTGCTGGTGCTCTCAAACCTGAATAAACTGCTGGCCCACTGGGAGGGGAAAATCCAAGTGATTTGCTATGTGAAGGACGACCTGTTACCCCGTGAGGTAGAGACCCTGGAGAGCCAGATCCTTGGCCTGACGGAAGTCAGGTCTATCAAATACGTTTCCAAATCCGATGCCACGGTGCTCTTTACGCGCCTCTTCGGTGATCAGAAGGGAATCCTCGAGGGGTTGGATTTACGCATTCTCCCCGCCTCCTTTGAAATTCAACTGGCGCACGAAACCTATCGCGGGCCAGATCTGAGCGAATTCCTGGAAAAACTGGCCCAGCTCAAGGGAATTACCGATATCCAATACGGACGAGAGTGGGTCACCAGGCTTTCCACTATTGTGCAACTCCTGAGATGGGGGCAATGGGTCTTGGGCGGAGTTCTCTTCCTCGCCATATCCTTTATCATATCCAATACCATCAAACTGAGCATCTATTCACGTAGGGAAGAGATCGAAATCATGAGATTGGTTGGGGCAACCGATGGATATATCAAGATCCCCTTTTTGCTCGAGGGATTCCTTCAAGGGGTTTCGGGGGCAGCGCTTTCCCTCGGATTGCTGTTTCTCCTCTACCAGATATTCCTCTTTAACTCGGGCCCTCTTTTAAGGGCCTACGGAGGGCCCGTCGCATTCTCCTTTTTGCCGTGGAGCTCCGTTGGAGGGGTGGTCTTCGTGGGTGTTGCCCTCGGGTTTCTTGGGAGCTACCTTTCTTTAGCCAGGTTTCTGAGGACATAAATGGTTCCCATGAGAAAAATCCGTTGCAGCCTTTTCCTCTTCGTCTTCATATGCATCGGAACGAATTCCGCCGGTGACGATGGGGGCATCAACGGAGCAGGGGTTAAGTCGGAAAAGAAGCGACTTCAAGAGATCCGAGAAGAACTCAAGCACAAGAAAGCCGGCGAAAAGGCAATCATAGAGAGGGAGGAATCTATCCTCACCACCCTCACCCGGATGGAGAGGGATCTTATCCAAAAGGAGAGGAAGTTGGCGAGGTTGGATTCGCACTATGATCAAATTCGCAAGGACATTACCTCGGTAGAGAAGAAGCTTAACCGTATCCAGCAGAACATGGACCAAAATCAAACCCGTCTCCGTTCCCGGATTGTTGCCATGTACAAGATGGGGAGAGTCGGCTATCTTCCCTACCTCCTCTCCCCCGATTCTTACACCGATTTCATGAGGATGGCAAAGTTCTTGAAGGTCGTCATTGATTACGACGCGAACCTGTTGAGGAATTACAAGGCCCAATGGCTCGCCAAGAGGCAATATCAGGAAAAACTGGAGAGAGATGTCCGCCGGCTCAAAAGCATCAAGGCGGAACAGGAAGGAAAGAAAATGGAGATCCTCAATGCCCGGGCGGAAAAACGAACCTTTCTCAAAGTGGTGAGGAGGCAGAAGGCGGTGTATCGAACGTTGATTCAAGAATTGGAAGAGAGGGAGAGTGAGCTCCAACGGTTAGTTAACCGGCTGGAAAAGGAGGCCAGAGAGGGAGGCGTCCATGGTTTGAACTTCATGGGCCATAAGGGAAGGCTTTCATTGCCCGTTTCCGGAAACATCATCCCGGGGAAACGTGGGCGCGGAATTTTGATAGAGGCGCCGAAGGGCTCACCGATCCGATCTGTCTTCTCGGGGAGGGTAATATATTCGGGTTGGTTTGAGGGATATGGGAATATTATCATCCTCGACCACGGGGATAAATACTATACGGTTTCCGCCCACGCGGCTAAGGTGCTGAAGAAGGCAAATGAGCGGGTTGCACAGGGGGAGGTCATCGCCCTCGTCGGCGACACGGGCTCCATCACGGGTCCCTCCCTCTATTTTGAAATCAGGTACCAGGGGAAACCGCAGGATCCGCTGGAATGGCTTTCCATTCCCGAAGGTTCATACGGTCGTTCCCGGACGAACAAGGGCAGGGCAACTGCGGAGGGAAGAGGGTAGGCCCATGCACTGCCCTCTTCACCAATGAAAGCAAGGAGGGAGATATGTTTACGCGCGTTAACCGTTTCAATCCAAGGCTCGTATTTCTCATTGCATTGATCTCGTTCTTGACAATGCTCATCGGGATGGGGAAGGACCGGAAGGTCTCAGCGGTCACCGACGACGTCTATAAGGAAGTTCGCGTGTTCACCGACGTCCTCAACCATCTCCAGAAGGACTACGTGGAGGAGACTGAGACGAAGTCCCTGATTTATGGTGCCATAAAGGGAATGTTGGATACCTTGGACCCTCATTCCTCCTTCATGCCCCCTGAGGTATACAGGGAAATGCAGATGGAGACCAAGGGGAAATTCGAGGGATTGGGGATCGTCATCGAAAAGAAGAAGGGCCTCCTGACGGTGGTCTCACCCATCGAGGACACCCCGGCCTTTGAAGCCGGCATCCAATCCGGGGACCATATCATAAAGATCGATGGGGAGCCCACCGAGAACATGGATCTGCACGGGGCCGCCATGAAGATGCGGGGCCCCAAGGGTACCAAGGTCACCATTACCATCACCCGGGAGGGCCTCGCCGAGCCGATGGACATTACCCTCACCCGCGACGTCATCCCCCTGAAGAGCGTCAAACACGAGGCCTTGGATGAGGGGATCGATTATATCCGGATTTCACAGTTCAATGAAGAGACAGCCTCGGATTTCCAGAAGACCCTCGGGAAACTGAATGCCCAGAACCGAAATTCCCTGCGATTGATCCTCGACCTCCGAAATAATCCCGGGGGACTCTTGGATCAAGCGGTAAAGGTGGCCGATAGATTCATCGCCTCCGGCGTGATCGTCTCCATCGAGGGAAGGAACAAGGAACAGAAGATGAGATTGAGCGCTCATCGAAAGGGAACCCTGGAAGATTACCTTCTCATCGTGTTAGTGAACGGGGGCAGCGCCAGCGGATCCGAGATTTTGGCAGGGGCATTGCAAGACCATGGGAAGGCACTGATCTTGGGGACCCAAACCTTCGGCAAGGGTTCTGTTCAAACCATTTTCCCCTTGAAAGATGGATCGGGACTGAAACTAACCACCGCCCGCTACTACACTCCCAGCGGAAAGTCCATCCAGGCAATGGGCATCACCCCGAACATCGTCGTCCCCTATGCGCGGGATCCCCACGGGCGGGAATCGAAAGAGCAACCGCATCGCCCCTCCGAGAGGGATTTGGAGCGCCATTTGAAGGGGATGGAGGAGGGAAAGGAGCCCAAGGAAAGGGAGAGAGTCCTCGATTCACAGCTGGAACGGGCCGTGCAAATGATGAAGAGTTGGGAGATTTTTCAGGGGCTCTCCCTTAAGAAGTAAGGAAACCATCGGTGGCAAGGCGACCGACCAACAAGGGCAAACCCAAAAGGACTTCCTCCAGGAAGAAACCCGCGATCAGGAGGCGGAAAAAGAGGCCCTCCTCACGTTTTTGGCCATTTCTGGGGCTTGTGGGGTTATTCCTTGCCCTGGGCCTCGGTTTCCTCTACCTCTACCGACCCTCTGAGCGGCTCCAATACCAACTGGACCAAAAGATAGATCGCCTCGATAGGGCTATCTTTAGCTCTCTCTTCCACCTCGGCCTTTCGAAAGAGGATATCCGTTCCCAAAGATCCCTTCCCAGAATGAGCGGAAAGCTCTCGTGGAAGGCCTCCTCCATCGAGCTCCAACTCCCCCCCCGGACGTCATTCCCTCAAATCAAGAGGCAGATGAAACGGGATTTGACCCAATTGGACATGGATATCCACCTTCGATTCATCGAGGACCCCTCTCAACCGAGGAGGATAGATGTTCTCGTGGATAATCTCCTGACCCATAACCTCATCTTCCACCTACCCAAAGTAACCGAGAAGAAACTCGGACCTCGTGTTGCCATCATCATCGATGATATGGGCCGGAGCAAAAGGAGGGCGCGGGAACTGATAAACTTGGATGCCCCCCTTACCCTCTCCTTTTTCCCCCTCTCCAACAGTTCCCGGAAATTGGCTCAGGAGGCCTTCCAAAAGGGAAAGGAAGTTATCCTCCACATGCCCATGGAACCCCATGGATTTCCGGAGATGGATCCCGGAAAGGGCGCCCTGTTGATGAACATGACCGAAGAAGAACTCCACCGGCAGATTCGAGAAAATCTCGAGGCAATCCCCCACATCAAGGGGGTAAACAACCACATGGGATCACGCTTCATGGAGGATGATCGTAGGGTGGCCACCTTGATGAGGGAGCTGAAGGGGAGGAACCTCTTCTTCTTGGACAGCCGGACCACCTCCAAAACGGTGGGACATCGAACCGCCAGGAAATTGGGCATCAAAACCGGGGAACGGGATGTGTTCTTGGACAACAACTCCTACGATGAAGCGGAAATTCGCAGAAATATCTCGGAATTGGCGGAGATAGCCAGAAATGAGGGAAAGGCCATCGGCATCGGTCATCCTCATCCGTCCACCATCAGATCCCTCCGGGAGATGATTCCGAGGCTGAAGGAGAGCGGAATCGAAATCGTCCCCCTTTCGAGCCTCATGGAGTAGACCCCAAAGTCCCCGCGGGGGGAATGAGCCCTATGCAAATATTTCAGCAGTATGAAAAAAATGTGGGGCCTCTGGCCCACCATTCCCCCTTCTCCCTCGATGGGAGGCGTCCCGGTCACGGGATGCGGAAGAATCTTACCCCCCGAAAATAGGACCAAATCCGGATTTCCGTGCTCTCCCAATCCGCCCGTATGTTTCAAGTTGGCATCCCCCTTGCAAACTCTCCCCGAAAAAGGGGGGACACACCATGCATACCATCCGCCATATCCGATCCCTTTTTGACGGAATAAACAGGGGAAAGGCCCTCGAATTCGCCTTTATCAGCTTCCTCGTCGTCATCGTGATCTACCTCATCGGATCAGGCCTCTAGATCCCCTCTCGCCATCCTATCTGTAACGCCTTGAATAGTGGGGTCTGCCTCAACTAAGGAATAAAGCCTCAATCGACTCGGCCGTCTTCGACCCTGAGGCTCAGACCCGAAGGGAGCTCGTCGACATGTCTCAGTCGAACGCTCCATTCGGCCCGAGCGACTCGGCTGCCTTCGATAAACTCAGGCCCTGAGCTAGTCGAGGGGAGCTCGTCGAAGGCTCGTCGAGGTCCCAAGCACTAAATACTAAAGTCGCTTCGCTTCAGATCCTCAACGTATTGGTCATTTGATCATTAGTGCTTTGTATTTATTGAGGGTTTAGTACTTTGTGCTTAGTATTTCCCTTGAGGACTTTGGTGTTTAGAGTTTAGAAATGAGTATTTTGAATTTGCTTGTATTCTCTCCCATACGCAAATATCCATGCCGTCACTTATAAAAAAATTCGTCGTTGAAGGCCAACTTCCGAGGAGCAAAATAAAAACCCCAGCTTTCTGAAGTGCTGGGGTCATTCAATGGAAAAGGCATCGAGGGAATCTACATCAATCCCATGATGGACCGTTTTGCCCAAGCAAGGACACTTGCCGGGAAAATCCCCATAAACAAAACGCCCCCTATGGAGACGATAACGGCAAGAACTGCAGTCGGCGAAAACGACAAGCCCGAGATCTCCCTTTCCGGTTCCCTGAAGTACATTAACACCGTCACCCGCAAATAGTAGTATACCGAGATGGCGCTATTGAGCACGCCGATGACGGCGAGCCAGTAGTATTCCGCCTTTACCGCGGCGCTGAAGATATAGAATTTGCCCATGAATCCTCCCAGAGGCGGGATTCCAGCCATGGACAGGAGAAATATGGTCATGGAGGCGGCAAGCAGGGGGTACTTGAATCCAATCCCCGCATAATCGGATATCAACACGTTCTCCTCTTCCCTCTTTCCCAACAGTATCACCACGGTAAAGGCACCGATGTTCATGAAGGCATAGACCAGGAGGTAGAAGAGGATACTCGCGGTCCCCAACTCATTTCCCGCCACGAAGGCCACCAAGACGTATCCTGCATGGGCTATGCTGGAGTAAGCCAACATCCTCTTGATGTTGGTCTGGGCGAGGGCCACCACGTTTCCCACCGTCATGGTGGCCACGGCCAAAAGCCACATAATTGCTATCCAATCGGGCTGAAAGGGTCCCAGCGCCGAGAAGAAGACCCGGATGAACCCCGCAAACCCGGCGGCCTTTACCCCCGTCGCCATGAATGCCGTTATGGATGTGGGTGCACCCTCGTATACGTCGGGGGTCCACATATGAAAGGGCACCGTCGCAACCTTAAATCCGAAACCGATGGTCAAGAGGGCAATGCCGATGATGATCATGGGCGAGCGGAGGAGTTCCGGCTTGGACTTGACATGGGCCGCGATCTCCTCGAGGACGAGCGATCCCGTGGATCCATAGATCAGGGCCATGCCGTAGAGCAGAAACCCCGTGGCAAAGGCCCCCAGCAAGAAATATTTCAGTGCTGACTCGATGGACTTCCCGTCCCCCCTCATCATGCCGGCCAGCACGTAAATCGAAATGGACATGGTCTCCAGGCCGAGAAATATGGTGACCAGGCTCGTCCCAGCGGCCATCAGCATCATGCCCACGGTAGCGAACAGGATCAAGGTATAGTATTCGCCGAAGTCGATGTCCACCCTTCTGGCATAACCGATGGAGATGAGCACCGTGAGAAAGGCGATGATGAGGAAAATGACCTTGAGGAACACCCCGAATCCATCGGCGACGATGGCCCTACTGAAGGCGTATTGAGACGCGCCCATGATGGGGAGGGTAAAGAGGAAGGCGACCACAATGCCCGCCAGACTGATATACCCCAGATAGTCACTCCTCCCTGCACGGGGGAGAAAGACCCCGAGAAGGAGAATCGCCAGGGCGAAAGCGGTTATGATCAGCTCCGGGGCAATGACGCTGAAATTGATTTGAGGAACGGTCATATTCATCGGGAAATTCCTCCCACACTGAGTCCCATCAGTTGGTCCCGGAAGGCGGAAGCACCCTCTCTCGCGCGTTCCCTGCGGATAGAATGGACGTGACCCGTGGGGTTGGCGCCTCTCCCTTCATCTCGTATTTCGCCTTAAAGCCCTTGATGAACTGATCCACCGAGACATCCATCTTGGTGAAGAAGAGCTTCGGGTAGATCCCCATCACGAAGATCAGCAGCACCATGGGAACCATGGTGGCTATCTCCCGCGTGTTCAGGTCCTTCAATTTCATATTCTCCGGGTTTTTGATCTCGCCGAACATGACCCGCTGGAACATCCAAAGCATGTAAGCGGCCCCGAGGATAACCCCTGTGGCCGCAGCCACACCGTAAGCTGTCTTAGCCCGAAACGCACCCAAGAGTATGAGAAATTCCCCCACAAACCCATTGGTTCCGGGGAGCCCGATTGAGGACAAGGTCACGATCATGAAGATGGCCGCGAACACGGGCATGACCTTGGATAATCCCCCGAAATCGGCGATCATCCGCGTATGTCTCCGTTCATAGATCATACCCACGAGCAAAAACAGGGACCCCGTGCTGACCCCGTGGTTGAGCATCTGATAAACGCTCCCCTCAACCCCCTGCATGTTCAACGCGAACATCCCCAGCATCACGTACCCCAGGTGACTCACGCTGGAAAAGGCCACCAACCTCTTGAGGTCCGCTTGCATCATGGAGACCATGGCCCCATAGATGATCCCGATGATGGCCAGGACACAGATCAGGGGCAAAAACGTCATGGCCGCATTGGGAAACAGGGGCATGGCAAAACGGATGAACCCATAGGTCCCCATCTTCAGCAGGACGCCCGCCAAGATGACGCTTCCCGCCGTGGGGGCCTCCGTATGGGCATCGGGCAACCAGGTGTGAAAGGGAAACATGGGGACCTTGATGGCAAAGGCCACGGCGAAGGCGGCGAACAACCAGTACTGGGTTCGGATCGGGATGGCCGTCTTGTAGAGCTCCAGGACGTCGAAGGTGCGGATCTCCGTGGCTTCGAGGTTGATGAAGTAGAGGGCGAGTATGGCCACCAGCATCAAAACGCTTCCCGCCATGGTATAGATAAAGAACTTAATGGCGGCATAGATCCTCCTCTTGGGATCGCCCCACACCCCGATGAGCAGGTACATGGGGATGAGCATTACCTCCCAGAAGACGTAAAAGAGGACCAGATCCAGGGCAACGAGGGCACCCACCATTCCCGTCTCCAGGAAGAGGAAGGAGATCATGTACTCCTTCACCCTCACGGTGATGGCGCTCCAGGAGCTGAGGATGCAGAGAACGGTTAAGAAGGTCGTCAAGAGGACGAGCAGGAGGCTTATTCCATCGATTCCCAGGTGGTAGCTGATCCCATATTCCGGAATCCACCCTGCGCTCTCGGTGAATTGCATCCCAACGAAGTTCGGATCGAACCAGAAGAACAGGGGGAGGGAGAGGATGAACTCGGCCAGGGAGAAAACGAAGGCCACCCGCCGTATGGCGGAGTGGTTCTCCTTGTCCATGAGCAGCAGGACGATGGCGCCGACAATGGGCAGAAAGATGAGGATCGTGAGGAGATGATCCACAATTATCGATAGGAGATGACCCATGGGCAGCACTCCTTCACTTTAATGGAAGATGGCCCTATACACGTAATACCCGACCACGATAACACCCCCGATGACCATGGAAAAGGCGTAGCTCTGCACGAAACCCGTTTGGATCTTCCTCAGAACCCCGCCCCATCCAAGGATGAGGCGACCCACGCCGTTTACCGCTCCATCGATGACCACATCATCAAAGCCCTTCCAAAGGCCCGTTCCCAGCGACTTGAGGGAATCGATGAAGCAGAATTCGTAGATTTCGTCCACGAAATACTTATTCACCAATACCCTGTAGAGGGTCCTTCTCTTCTCGGCCAAGATGCCCGGAAGCTCCGGCTTCCAGATATAAAAGACGTAGGCGATGAAGATGCCGACCAGCGCGATAACGACGGAGATGGCCATCAGCGTCAATTCCATCGATGCGGAACCGGCCCCGTGGGCCGTCGCACCGCCCCCCTCGGCCGCGTAGGCGGCCTTCAAGAGGGAGAAGGCCGCATGACCTCCGGCCGCTTCTCCATGACCACCGACCACAGGGGCCAGGAACTCCCCGATCTTGTTGAATCCCCCCCAAAATACGTGGGGTATCCCCACGTACCCCCCTACTATGGAGAGGACGGCCAACACCCCCATGGGAACCGTCATCACCCTGGGCGACTCATGGATGTGTTTCACCACCTCCTCGGGGGCACGAGATTGACCGAAGAAGGTCATGAACAGGAGCCGAAACATGTAGAAGGCCGTCATCCCGGCCGCGATGGCCCCCACCAGCCAGAGCAGGAAATGTCCGTGGGGACTGCTGTAGGCGCGCCACAGGATCTCATCCTTGCTGAAGAACCCGGAGAACCCGGGTATTCCCGCAATGGCCAAGGTGGCGGGAACGAAGGCCCAGAAGGTAACGGGAATCTTCTTCCTCAGCCCTCCCATCCTCCGCATATCCAACTCCCCGCTCATGGCATGCATGACGCTTCCCGCCCCCAAAAAGAGGAGTCCCTTGAAGAAGGCATGAGTCATCAGGTGAAACATCCCCGCCGTGTACGCCCCAACACCAACCCCCAGGAACATGTATCCCAACTGACTGATGGTGGAATAGGCCAAGACCCGCTTGATATCGTTCTGGGCTAACCCAATGGAGGCCGCGTAGATGGCCGTGGCTAACCCAATGACCGCGACAATGGTCAAGGCAATGGGCGCCATGCTGTACAGCACGTTGCAGCGGGCAATCATATAGACGCCCGCGGTTACCATGGTAGCGGCATGGATGAGGGAGCTCACCGGGGTTGGACCCTCCATGGCATCGGGCAACCACACGTAGAGGGGAAGTTGGGCGGATTTCCCCGCTGCCCCGATGAAGAGCAGGATCGCAATGGTGGTTACCAGGGCGGTATCCAGGGAAGGCGCTTTCTCGAAAACCTCGGTGAAATCCAGGGTTCCCAGGCTCGTGAAGATGAGGAATATCCCCAGGAGGAATCCGAAATCCCCCACCCGATTAACCACGAAGGCCTTCTTCCCCGCATTGGAGGCGGAATCCCTCTCGAACCAGAACCCGATGAGGAGGTAGGAACAGAGCCCGACCCCTTCCCAGCCCACGAACATCAGCAGGAAATTATTGGCCAGAACCAGGGTGAGCATCATGAATACGAAGAGATTGAGATAGGTGAAGTAACGGGGATAACCGGGGTCATCGTGCATGTACCCAACGGAGTAAATATGGATGAAGAAACTCACCCCCGAAACCACCAATGCCATAAGGATGGAGAGGGGATCCACCTGATACCCGATGGCCGTCCGAAAGGTCCCCGATACAACCCACTCGAAGATCTCCACCTCGTGATGGCGACTGAGGGATGGAAGCCTGAGGAGGGCAAACAGAAGCAGTACGGATGTGAAGAAGGACAGGCCAATGGCCGAACAGCCAATCCAGCCCACCAGCCTTCTGTCTATCTTCCTCCCCATCAGGCCGTTTATGAGGAACCCAACGGCGGGAAAAAGGGGAACTAACCAAACGTAATCAAGCATCGTCGACTCCTTGGGAAGGAGAAGATCACCACTTCATCAGATTGATCTCATCCACGTTGATGGTCTCCCTGGTCCTATAGAGCTGAACGAAGATGGCAAGACCCACCGCGGCCTCCGCAGCAGCAACGGTCATTATGAAGAAGACGAACATGACGCCATCAAGGGAATTGAGGAACCGCGCTAGGGTAATGAAGCTCAGGTTCACCGCGTTCAACATCAGCTCGATGCACATGAAGACGATGATGGCATTGCGCCTCGTCAGAGCCCCAATAACACCGATGGTGAAGAGAATCGCCCCCAGCACAAGGTAACAGGATGGGGGGACCGCGGGGATGGTCATGGCTCACTCCTTTCTCGGCTCCCTTCTCTTGCTCATGATGACGGCCCCAACGATGCCCACCACCAGCACAATGGAAGCCACCTCGAAGGGAAAGAGGTAATCGGTAAACAGCACCTCTCCCACCGCCTTCACGTTCCCCATGGCGCCCACTTTTTCCGGGGTGAAGGAGCCGCTGCTTCCCTTAAGCACCCGGGTTATGACGGCGTAAAAGATGCCCAACATCAAGAGGACGGCCAAAAATCCCCCTATGGCCTTTGAATAGACAAACTTCAGTTTGGACCGCAATTCGACCTCGAGGTCCAATAACATCACCACGAAGAGGATAAGCATCATAATTGCCCCGGCGTAGACGATCACTTGGACGATGGCGATGAACGTACTGTGCAACATGACGTACAAACCGGCCGTGGCCAAGAACGTCAAGACCATCCACAAGGCACAGTGCACCGGGTTCTTGTTGGAAACCACCATGATAGACGCGAATATGCACGTGAGCGAGATACCCAGGAAAACCAGCCATTGGAACAGCGTCACCACATTTTCTGTCATCTCCCGACCCCTTCACTGCATCCCTAGGTGTTCAGGGATTCCTCCTCCAATAATCGCTCCTCGGTGAGAATGAATTCATCCCGGCCGTATCCGACGAATTCATAGTTCTTTCCCATCTTAATGGCATTGACGGGGCATGCCTCCTCGCAGTACCCGCAGAAGATACATCGGATGGCGTTCAGTTCATAGACGCTGGGGTACCTCCTCCCATGTTCGTCCTCCGCCGTCTCCACGTAGATACACCCGGCTGGACACACCATCATGCAGAGACCACAGGCCACGCACGTGGTTTGGCCCTTCTCATCCCTCACGAAGTATTGAATACCGCGCCAGCGTGGGGATGGATCCATCTTCTCCTCCGGATATCGCACGGTAACGGGTTTTGAGAGGAACCTCGACAGGGTGAGCTTCAGGCCTTTGAGCAAGGGGATGATCATGGTACCTCCTCATTCACCGAATGGCCAAGATAACGGCGGTAACCACGAGGTTGATCAACGCCAGGGGAAACAGGAACTTCCATCCGAAATACATGATCTGGTCATACCGAAGCCGCGGAAAGGTTCCCCTCTCCCAGATACAGAAGAAGATGAGGGCCACTACCTTGGTGAAAAACCAGATCACTCCCGGGATAAAGGAAAGGGCCGGATGAGGGGGTTGCCAACCACCGAGAAAGAGGGTTACCGCCACCGCGCACACGGCCACCAGATGGGCATACTCCCCCATGAAGAAGAGCGCGAACTTCATGCTGCTGTACTCGATGTTGAAGCCGCAAGCCAGCTCGGACTCCGCCTCCGGCATATCGAAGGGAGTCCGGCTCAGCTCGGCCAAACCGCACACCATGTAGAGGACGAAGGCAACGGGCTGGAGAAAGACATTCCAATGCCAGAATCCCCCGCCCTGGCCCGATACGATATCGGTGAGCCGAAGGGTTTGGGAGATCATCAGGACGCCCATGACGGAGAGGCCCAGGGCCACCTCGTAACTGATCATCATCGCTGCCGCCCTGAGGGCTCCCGTGAGACCGTACTTGTTGCCGGAAGCCCATCCCCCCAGGACCACCCCGTATTCACCGAGGGTTGCCAAGCCGAAAATGTACAGGATACCGATGTCCACATCGGCGATCACCAGCTTTATCTCCCGTCCGAACAACACCAGCTTGTTGCCAAAGGGGATGACCGCAAACAGGCTAATGGCCGAAACGATGACGATCATGGGGGCGATGACGAAGCAGACCTTGTCCGCTCGGCCTGGAATGAGGTCTTCCTTGAAGAAGGCCTTGATCCCATCGGCAAAGGGTTGGAGGATACCGAAGGGCCCTGCCCTATTGGGACCGTATCGGACCTGAACGTGGCCCAGGATCTTTCTTTCCGCCAAGGTCAGATATGCAACGGTCAACATCAGGCACACGAAGACCACGATGACCTTGACCACCAGCTCAATGAGGAAATAGATCAGCTCCATGCTCGTCCTTCCTATGCCTTCTCCACCCGAGCCGAGCAGACCTTGTACTCGGGGATCTTGGCTACCGGATCAAAATCCGGGTAGATCAACCCGTTGAGGGGGATATCCCGAAACCCAGGAGCCACGTAGACCATCCCCGTTGCCATCTCCCCATCCAGCTTAGCCCTGGTTTCCACCTCCCCCCTCGGGGATATCACCTTTACCCTATCCCCATCCGATAGGGAAAGGGGCCGGGCATCCTCGGGATTCATCCTGAGGCATGTCTCCTCGTAGACCTCTGAGAGGCCCCGAGCCCTCTTGGTGAGGGTGCCGATGTGCGAGTGGTACAGATGGCCCCCTGTCAGCAGGGTCAGTGGAAATTGGTCTTCCGGCCCCTCCGCGGGTTCCCCGTATTCAACGGAGGTGAGCTTTCCCTTTCCTCGTTGGAAGCCGTCTTGGTGAAGGGTCTTCGTTCCCGGATGATCCGCGTTGGGACAGGGCCACTGAATGCCGGTTCCATCCAATCGATGGTAGGTTATGCCCCCATAGATGGGTGTCAGCCGGCTGGCCTCCTCCATTACCTCGGAGGGGTCTTGGTATTCCATCCCGTAGCCCATCTTGGAGGCGAGCTGGCAGATAACGGCCCATTCGGGCCTCGCCTCCCCCACCGGTCGAAGGGCCCTCCTCACCCTCTGAACTCGCCTCTCCATATTGGTGAACGTCCCATCCTTCTCGGCGAAGGTCGTCCCTGGCAGCACCACATGGGCGTATTGAGCGGTCTCCGAGAGGAAGACATCCTGAACGACCAAGAACTCGAGGGAGTTGATGGCCTCCTCCAACCTCGTGGGGTTGGGGAGGGTAATGAGGGGGTTTTCCCCCACCATGATCATCGCCTTGATCCGCCCCTGGAGGATCCCCTCCACCATCTCGATCATGGTCAGGCCGTTCTCCTGAGACAGCTCGACACCCCACTCCTCCTCCAACCTCCCCCGGGGAATCTCCTCCGAAATCGGCTGATATCCGGGGAGAAACTCCGGAAGCGCCCCCATATCACAGGCCCCTTGGGCGTTGCTCTGGATGACCAGGGGATACAGCCCACCCCCTTCTACGCCTACGTTTCCGGAAACCATGGCAAGGTTAGCCAGTCCCCGAACGTGATCCGTTCCGTTGATGTGTTGCACCATGCCGGAGCCATAGGCGATGGAAGCCCTCTGCGCCCCGGCGTAAAGCCGCGCGGCCTTGACCACATCATCCCGAGGAATCCCCGAGAGCTTCTCTACATAATCGGGGGTGAATGTCCTGACCGCCTTTCTCACTTCATCCAGCCCCTCGGTATGGCGCCGCACATAATCGGAATCCAAGAGCTTCTCCGAGATGATGAGTCGAATGAAGCCGTTGATCCAGGCGAGATCCGTGCCGGGCCTGGGTCGAAGCCAAATATCCGCGTATTTCTCCAACGTCGTCTTCCGCGGGTCGACGAGAATTACCTTCGAGCCCCTCTCCCGAATGGCCCTTCGGATCTTGTTGGCAAAGATGAGGTTATCGGTGTCGGGGTCAGCCCCCGCGATGAGGATCACATCGGAGTTGAGGACATCATCCATCTCGTTGGTCATGGCCCCATACCCCGTGGCCTCCATCAAGCCGGCCACGGTAGGGTAATGGGTTAACCGGGATCCACTATCCACGTTATTGTTCCCGATGGCCGCCCGCATGAATTTCTGCATCAGGTAGCATTCCTCGTTGGTATGGCGGGCGGAGATAATGCCCCCGATGCTCCCCTTGCCATGTTGATCCCGAATCGACCCCAACCGCTCCGCGGCAATGCTAAGGGCTTCATCCCAATCCGCTTCAACCAGGGACCCATTCTTCCTGATCAAGGGGTTGGTCAATCTGTCACCATGATGCACATAGTCATAACCAAACCGGCCGTTTACGCAGAGACTGCCCCGGTTGCTTCCCTTTTCACCATCGGACGTAACCTTTATGATGGTCCTCTCCCCTACCGTATTCAGCTCCAATTGACACCCACAGCCGCAGAAGGTGCAGGTGGTCGGGACCCGTTCGGCCTGCCATTTCCTCCCCTTGATAGGGCTTAAATTCTCCGTCAGGGCCCCCACCGGACACACCGAGAGGCATTCGCCACACGAAATGCATGACTCCGGGCTAACAGCCGCAGTCATGGAGGCCAACCCCTTTTCCACGATATCTAAGACGTGACACCCCGGGATGTCGATACAGGCCTGGACGCACCGCTGACACATCACGCACCTATTGGGCCACTGTCGTATAAGGGGCGTACCGTATGGGGGCACCTTTCGCTCCACCTCCTCGGCAACGAACTCCTGGTGGTCAATCCCGAAGCCATAGGCGAGATTTTGGAGCTGGCATTCGCCGCCTGCGTCGCATACCGGACAATCCAGGGGGTGATTCACCAGCATCAGCCGCAACGCATCTCGCCGCATCTTCTCCACCCGTTCCGTTTTGGTGTGGACCACAATGCCATCGACCACGGGCGTCGTACATGCGGCCATGGGCTTTTCCGCCCCCTCGATATCTACAAGACACATCCGACACGAGCCCAGGGTACTCAGCCTCTTGTGGAAGCAGAGGGTGGGAATGTAGATATCATTCTCCGTCGCAGCCTCCAGTATCGTCTTCTCCTCCTCCGCCGTAATCTCCTTACCGTCGATCGTGAGCTTTACCATGATCGCTCCCCATCACGCTCCTTCAGCTCCCGGTGGCCACCAAACCGATTCGGTAACACCGAAGACAGCGATCCGCCTCCTTTATTGCATCGGGTATGGAAAACCCCTTCTCAACCTCCTCGAACGTCCACTTCCTCTCCCTGGGGGGCAACATCTGGAGCTGCTTCCTCTTCCTCCCGCCGATGATGCCGATCTCTTCCTGAGGGTCATAGACCTTAACGGATGCCACCAGGTCCTCCAGCTCCTCGTCCTCCGTCGGGCTCACTCGTAAACGCCTCAGGTATTGATCGATCTTATCCGCCGCCCTCTTGCCGTTTCCAGCTGCCCTGACCAGCACGTCCGGGCCGGTGACGCAATCACCCGCGGAAAAGACACCCTCCCTCGAGGTTTCCAGGGTCTCCTCGTCCACGGTGATGGTCCCCCACTTGGTGGTCTCGATCCCGTCCTTCTCGCCCATAAAGGAGAGGTCAACCGCTTGGCCAATGGCGGGGATCACGATATCCGTATCCACGGAGAATTCCGATCCCGGTATGGGAACTGGCCTCCTCCTGCCGCTCTCATCCGGCTCCCCCAGTTCCATGCGGATACACTCCACGCCCACCACCTTCCCCTCCTTGGCGATGACCTTGGTGGGGACGCAGAGGTAGTTGAACTTCACTTCCTCCTCCTCCGCGTCGTGAATTTCCACATCGTCGGCCGGCATCTCCTTCCGGGATCTCCTGTAGAAGAGGTTGACATCCTTTTTCCCCACCCGAAAAGAGGAGCGGACGCAGTCGATGGCCACATTCCCCCCCCCCACCACCACCACTTTCTCCCCCTGGGGATAGGGATCCTTCCCCATATTCACATCCAGGAGATACTGCACGCCGGAAATGAACCCCTCGTATCCCTTGTCCTCACCCTCAACCCTCATCGAGGTGCTCCCCTGGGCACCCACCCCGATGAAGAGGGCCTTGTATCCCTGGCGAAAGATCTCCTCCAGGCTGATATCCTTCCCCACCTGGACGCCGTATCGGATTTCAACCCCCATGGACTGAATAATCTCCACCTCGCGGCGCAAAATGTCCCTGGGGAGGCGATAGTCGGGAATGCCCCATGTCGCCATTCCCCCCGACTCGGGGAACCGTTCGAATATGGTCACCGGGTATCCCTTCACGGCCAAGTAGTAGGCGCACGACAGCCCTGCCGGGCCCGCCCCGATGATGGCCACCCTGTCCTCCTTCTCTTCCGCTGGCGGTTCACTAGGGGGAGCGTGTCTCTTATCCAGTTCATAGTCGGCCACGAACCGCTTCAGATACTTTATGGAGAGGGGCTCATCGATGTTGGCCCTCCTGCAGTTCTCCTCACAGGGCCGTATACAGACCCTCCCCAATGTCCCCGGCAAACAGGTCGCTTCGCGAATAACCGCGAGGGACTCCTCGAATTTCCCCTCCTTGACGTATTCAATGTACGTGGGGATATCCAGGTGAGAGGGGCACGCGCTCGTGCAGGGGGCCGTCACCTTCATCTTATACGCTCCCCTCGAGACCTTTTTCTTCCCCTTGATAACCTCCTCAAAGTCTCCCCTGAAGTACTCGATGGTGTCCAATACGGGTTTGGTGCCGGTCTGTCCCACGGTACACTTGGACCCCTCTCTGATGAATCCCCCCAGCCTCCTCAGTACGTCCAGATCCCCCATCCTTCCCCTGCCGTCGGTGATGCGGTTCATGACGTCCAGCATCACCCTGGTACCCACGCGACACGGAACACACTTCCCGCAAGACTCCCCCTGAATCGCCTCCAGATAGGCCCGGGCCATATCCACGACGTTCACCCCGGGATCCCTTATAACCAGCCCATCCCACCCCATGAAGCCCTTTATCTCGGCTTCCTTGTCGTATTCTGCGGGAAGAGTCAGCCCCTTGGCCTCCAGGAATTCCTCGGCCGCTTTCCCCCTATTATCGATAATCTCGTCCTTCCAGCTGCTGAAAACGACATCGGCCATTCCCCGTACTCCTTATCTGTCGATCTCTCCCAAAACGATATCAATGCTCCCAATGGCGGATACGATGTCGGCGATCAATCCACCCTCGATCATCTTCGGCAGGACGCTCAAGTTGATAAAGGATGGCGTCCTGATCTTGACCCGGTAGGGATGGTTGGACCCGTCGCTGACGATGTAAAACCCGAGCTCCCCTTTGGGGGCCTCGACGCTCATGAAGACCTCGCCCTTCGGGGGCTCAAACCCCTCCGAAACGATCTTGAACTGCCGAATGAGGGCATCTATGTTCCTCTGTACGTCGTCCTTGGGGGGAAGGACCACCCGAGGATCATCGGCCATAAAGGGCCCATCGGGGAGGTTCTCCACCGCCTGCCCAGTAATGCGGACCGACTGCCTCATCTCCTCCAGGCGCACCATGTATCGGTCGTACACATCCCCTATCTCGCCGATGGGAATCTCGAAGTCGAACTCATCATAGCTGGAATAGGGAAACCGCTTTCGAACATCCCACCTCACTCCCGAGCCCCTCAGCGTCGGTCCAGTGGCCCCGTAATTGATGGCATCCTCCGCCGTGAGAACGCCCACCCCCTTGGTCCTCCTCATCCAAATCACGTTTTTGGTGAGGAGGGTTTCGTATTCGTTGATTCGCCTGGGAAAATCCTCCAGGAAGCCCCTAACCTGTTCCCCAAATCCCTCCGGGACATCCTTCGCCAGGCCCCCGATCCGAAAATAGGTGGGGGTTAACCTGCCCCCCGATACCTCCTCTATGATCTTCAAAACGGATTCCCTCTCCCGGAAACAGTAGAAGAGCACCGTCATGGCCCCGATATCCAGGGCATGGGTTGCCAGCCATATGAGATGGGCCGCCAGCCTCTGCAATTCCGCCAGGGCAACCCGGATGTACTGGGCCCGTTTGGGGACGTCGATGCCCAGGAGTTTCTCCACGGTTAAGCAGTACGCCAAGTTGTTCCCTATCCCGTTGGTGTAATCAAGGCGATCCGTCAGGGGAATGACCTGGTGGTATGTCTTCGCCTCGGACAGTTTCTCGACGCCGCGGTGAAGGTGACCCACGTGAGGGGTCGCCTTTACCACGACCTCGCCATCCAATTCCAGCACGAGCCTCAAGACCCCGTGGGTTGCGGGGTGTTGGGGCCCCATATTGACGGTCATATATCTCGTTTCAGCCATCTCGAACCCTCATCGCCCCCCTTAGAGCTCGGGAACGAACGGTTTATCGAAATCCCTCCCCTTTACCGGGAAATCCCTGCGCAGGGGATACCCCTCGAAGCCATCCCACGTCAAGATTCGCCTCAAATCGGGGTGATTTTCGAATCGGATCCCCAGCATATCGTAGACCTCCCTCTCGTACCAATCCGCCGCCTTCCACATCGATTCCACGCTGGGCAGGGAGTCCCCCTCTTCCACCGGGACCTTTACCCTTACCCGACGATCGTGCTTGGTTGAGCAGAGGTGGTACACCACCTCGAACCGCGGTTTTCTGGGCTGATAATCGACACCGCAGAGATCCGTGAGGTAGTCGTAGCTGAGCTCCGGGTCTCTTTGAAGGAATTCCAGGATCT
>SMTZ1_10004039_pt1 | contig 20937 bp, 23 predicted proteins | sample DeeMarSWOR136_30_FD_25667 | JGI IMG/M metagenome (IMG submission 25667) | reverse complement strand
ATCATAGGCATATTGCTCTCTACGCCACAGGGGTACGGGGGGGGGGGTTTTGAAACTCGTTTAGTCTCGAGTAGGTTTCTTTATATAGTTTTCGGTATGTTTTTGTCATATGATATCAATCAGTAGGCTCGAGGGCGAAACCGGTATGCCCACACCACCATGTTCATATAGTTAAATCTGGTATCCTCGAGCATGGACGACAAAATTCGGGTCGAAATTGCGCGAAGTACGCATGAGGCACTACTCAACCTGTTTGCAATCCTGGATGTCGCCGGCGACACTTTTGACGATAAGGTTTATGAGCTGGCCACGCGGGCTTTCTCTGCGAACTCTGATTTGGACCGGAACCGGCGCACGTTGCGTGTGCGGTCGGCCCGAGGGCAGAAGAAGGCAAGGCGCCAGATTGAGATTAAGGAAGAGACCTTGATAGACCTGCAAGCCCTGCATGGCAGGTTATTCCCGTACTTGCCCTGGACATCGTGGGATTGGTATTTAAAGGAGTTGGCGAAGATTGCCGAGGAGACCATCCACACCGGCGCCAGGGATTACCATCAGGCCGAATTCTCTGAGGATGACGGGTAGGTTTCTTTGGCGCTCCCCGGTAGGGCAGACTAGCTAGCTGGGTTGGCCGGCCCCGCAGGCAGATGGTTCAAAAAATTTATATTTTGGTAAAATATCTCTATATTATAGACAAAAAAGGCGAGGTGAAAAATGGATAAAATAAAGGTAAGAATATCGGAAATGGTGCCTGGACGTTTGCCCAGGATACCTAAAAGCGAGTGGGCATCAAAGCGCCGCAAGCCGGAAAAGATAACAGTCCAGATGGAGGAATTAACAGAGGTTGGTGGGGTGCCAACTTGGGTTAAATATCCGGACGATGAAATTGAAATGCCAGGTGGGTTATATCTGGAAGACATCCTAATTTGGTGTAACTGTAAGGAGCCGGAAGATGGCGATTACATTGAAGAGCCTGACGGAACACATGGCGTTGTGTGCGCAAGATGCGGAGGGGTGATTCAGCTTGGTTAAGGAGATTGAACATGGTATTTTTGAGATTGATGATGATGACTTGTCACAATTGTTTCTGGAGCACGAAATAACACTTAGTTTGCATACCGGCCAGGAAATAGTTATAAAGTATGTTGGGGTGTAAAAATGGAAAGATATATTTTATACACGTTGTATTATGATTGGAGAGCTAGTGTATGGAAGAAAAAGCCAATATTATATACGAGTGACAGTAAGGCAAAGCTAGCGCGGATAAAGAAAAATTTAGAGGAAGAGCACATTTGTGATATAATTGATACACAAGAAGGCAACGCAAAAGTAGTTTAGGATTATCGGAACCATACCTCGCTATGTGGCGAGAGGTAGGGGCAACATCCCGCCCCTATCTCTATTTTCTCTCTAGGGCGATGGTAGGGGGGATGGCCAGTCCCGGCCGGCCAGTCTGTTTGTAAAAAAAAAAAATATGTGGCCCCGAAGGGCCCGACTGTTTTAGTAGTAGGTTGCCTTGCGTGGCATGTCTTGCAGGACTTTGTAAAGGGCAGCGATTTTTTCAAGGACCTTCTTGTCTTTCGTGGAGCTCACGACATCGCGGTATGCTTGGGCACTGTAGTAAACGACGTAACGGCCGAACTCTTTAGCTTCAATGAAGCCGTTGGCTCGGAGTTTTAGGCAGTCACTGTGAACTTGGGCGTTTGTGTGTCCTTTTGTTAGTTTCATGCCATACGGGTTGTTGGGTTCCGCTTTTAGACGGTTTTTGAGTTCCCAGAGAGCAGGTATACTTTTGGCCTTGCCGAGTAAGTAGTTGGTTGTGTCATCGTAGATAATGGAAAGGATGCGCGATTGCCGTCTGGAAGCAGACGTTGCAATCTTTTCGGGCTTGCCCTGTTTGTCTAATACATTCACCATATTTATATCACCCCGCCGATATTAACCTTGCCAGGCAGGACTATTTTTATGCTAACCGCCCGGCTCGTCTTCCACACCAAATGGCTCATATTTTTTCCTCAATATAGAGATAACTTACCACAATATAAATGTTTGGAACCAAATCACAACTGAGTACCAGCTCAAAAGGGATTAAGGATAAAAGGGGAAATATAAAAGAAGGCAGATAAAAATGTCGGGCAACGCCGGGTGGGGCGGGGTTGGCCGGGGGGGGGGCCGCGGGCATCGGGAATCGCCCAGCTTTCTCTGGGAAAGGGTGGTAAGTTCCAGGCTTACCGGCGTCGCGCCTTTCTGTCGGGTTGGGTGGTAGGGGAGGAAGGCAGAGGGGTTGGTTAAGATATGGTAGTTTTACTCCCGGGGTTAGTTGGCAGGAATACGGTTCAAAAAATTTATAAAGTGGTAATCTATTTATATATTATGGAAAAAATAATAGTGGGGTATATATAATATGGAAAGCGAGTTGGTTAAAGAATTAAAAGCGCTGAAGGAAACCTTTAACGGGAAAGAATTTTGGAGTGCGCCCGAGCAAGTCCACCGGATAGAGGACTGTTATATCGAGTTGGTTTCGCATCGAATGCAGATGGTTTTAAATCGTCTGAAGGATGCTTTTTCGTATGTTAGCGAACCGTCGCTCGACGAGGTAATAAAGATGGCTGACGACCAAAGGGTGTTAGACAAACACGTTAAGCATGCGCTGGAAGACATACGAACGTTTATAGACGACGGCGTATTTTGGTAATTTTTTTTTAGAGGGCTTCTTTGGCATTCCCTGGTAGGCCTGGCTTTCTCTACGGTTCGCGGGTAGGGGAGAATGTCGACCGTGGCATAAGATAGTTTTCTCTCGCGTTGGGTGGTAGGGGAGGGTTTCTCTCTGGCTGGCCGGTAGGGGAGGAAAGTACGGGGGTTTGTAGGGGGGTATATAATTAGATATATATAAATATATATAGATAATAATAAATAAAAAAAAAATAAATTAGATTATTTTATCTAATTCAAAGATTGTTTCGCCACATATCAAGCACTCGTATTCAATACTTAATATTTGATTTTGACCATCTATAAATCCATCTATTACTTTTTTTCTTGTGTGTTTGCATTTAAATTTTAATTCCATATTTACAACCTCGCCAAAAAAATTTAAGAGTTGAATTTATATTTTTCAACTCTTTTTTTCAGATGTTTAGGTAAATTATAACAATTTCTAACACTTCTGCCTTTATACTTTATTTCTTCCATTTCGTTAATAATTCTTTCGCACTCATTAAAAAAGAATTTCTCGCACTCTTTTAAAACTTCATTATCGAAGTCGTTATTTTTTTTCATATTAAAATAAGTTATTCCTAAAGCCGAAGTGTTATTGCCTAACTCTTTATTTAATTCCTCAATTTTTCTTTTTGTCATAAAATCCATTTTATCTACCTCGTTATTTTTGTTTATATATAAAAAAAAAATTTAATCCCCTCGTTTTTCAAGTCATTAGGGATAGATGAAAATCCAATAGATTTACACAAATTGATAATGCTCTTGTATAAAAAGTTTAAATTCGCTATCTGTCAAACTCGCTAATGTCTTTTTTATCGGAATATTTTTGGGATTTGGAAAACCATATTCTAATCTAAATTTGATTAGTTTATTGTCTATTTCGGTAAAAAATGTCGTTCTTGTGCCTAAATTGTCATTATTTAAATTGTGCCTTAAATTATTGATTATTTTTTGATATTTTTGCATATTTATCCCTCGCTATGATAAAAGAAAAATTAGGGGAAAAATCCCCCATTTAGTAGTGATTTGGTTTTTCAAGTTTTCTTAAGCCATCTAACTGTGTTTGCATTTGTTGTTTTTTTGTTTTGTCTTTGCATAAGGATATTTGTTTGCACATTTCTGTCAAATCGTAATAAATGTTTTTTCCATTAAGTTTGCGACTTTCAAAAGTATGTAATTCTTTATTGCCCTCTTTAGATACGACCTCGATTTTATGATTTACTATAAATGTCCAATCGTTCCAAACTTGAACCTGATGGTCTTTAGGTATTGTAGACATACCAAGATTTATTTTGTTTTCAATTTGCTCTTGTAATAATCGCTTTTTTTCACTTGATAAATTTGGTAAATCTGTTGTTTTTCCTAAAATCCATAATTTTGATAAATTTGTGCAATTTGTAATTAAGTTATGCTGTCTTATTTTAGCAAATCCTTTTGTTGCCGTGTCAGTTTTTGGATTTCCATTATTATCAAATTCTACTTTCATATTTTCACCTCGCTGTTTTTCCAAACCATATATTATTATGGTTTACCTTTGTTGATAATAGGTTTTTTATTTCTGTCAACACCATTAACACCCATTATATATAGTTTATATATAAAGCAAAGTTTAATTTTTAATAGGAAAATTAAAACTATTAACCTCGTGCTACCTACAATACAAATTTACACCTTGATATTTCTGTTATGGCGTTTGACCTCTTGGCGTAGACCTATGTCATTTTAGGGGTTGACTTTTTGTATCGTTTCGCACATTATTGCGTATGCTATTGTAAATGTCGTTAGCCACTTACAATTAATTAGTAATAGACTTACACCTTTATATAGTTTAACAAAAACCATTAAAAAAAGACAAAAAATAAAGAGGGGTATATAAGTAAAGTTATGGTGGTTGTGTTTTTTACACACCATATTCAAAACATTAGCCACAAAGTTTATATACTCCTTCGGAGATACTACTTTCTATGTGTTGGTATATACCTGCTGGCTACGAAATGACAACTGCCGGAATTGTAAGATACATTGGACCAAAATTTGAATAAAGATATTATTTTTATGGACCCACGCAAACTCCACCCTATGGCTAATCAACCGCGGCTTTCTATGGATATGGAGAAAGTGAAAGGGCTGGCTGATACCTTTAGGGAGAAGGGCTTTAAGGGGGCGATTACGATTTGGTTTCCGAGGGCCGATTATGCCGAGATAATTAGCGGCCACCGTTCACATTGTGCGTTTTTGTTGGTCGCCGAGGAGCGCAGTTTTGCGCCTCCTTGGGACCGGATAGCTTGTGCGCCCTTTTACGATATTGATGAGGGGCAGGCTTACGAGTTGGCGGTGCTTTATAACGAGAAGCGCGAGGATTTGACCCTGTTTGAGCTGGCCGTTTCGTGGGAGCGGTTGATGAGCCGGTACGGTTATTCTGCCGACCAGGTGGCGCGGTCCTTTGAGACGTCGAGTTCCACTGTTTATAATACGATATCGGTGTTAAAGGAGGATGAGTTCATACTTGGGGCGGTTAAGAGGGGTGAGTTGATGTTGCCTGATGTGCTTGGGTTGCGGCGGATTAAAGACCAAGCCGAAAGAGTTAAATTAGCGAAACTACTTGTTAGTGGTGAAATAGCTAAATCAGATTTGCCAAAAATTGCTATGCAACTTAACAGGCGGACTGCTATCCTGGCTATGCTACCCGAATTGGAGGGTGACCTCGATAATGGGGAATTATTGGCGCCGAAGACCCGGCTAAAACTTAACGTTCCTGACGATTTCACCCTCTATTTCACTTTTGCTGCTTCAACTCGCATTCAGTGGGAACTTTTGCCGCAGCGCAATATTTTAGTGTCCGGTTATCATGTTTTGCATCGAGGTGGCAAACAGGCTATGGTTGTTGACATGATTAAGAAGCGCGACTTGATGGATAGCCTGATGATTGATAGTGCGGCGATTGTTGCGATGTCGCGGGGTGATACCGATTGGTTTAGTCGGCAGCCCGAGCTCGTCGAGTTTGCTAATGCGGTTGATGCGGATGTTGTGGCGCATTTGGATGTGTTGTGCAAGATTGGCCTGTTAGAAAAATGTAAAATGACTGTTAAGGAGGCGCAAGCCATAACTATTAAGAATGCTGAACAGATGTTAGATTTAAAGACAAAGGCGCGAAAGTGTTTTGTGCTGCAAGGTCACGAGGCCGAAGAATATGGCGAATGTATTAAAGCGTTTCGTGAAATGGGTATCTTTGAAAATTCACAGCATATCATTGGAGTTGGAAGTCAAGCTGGCGAACGGAGAAACACTACATTATCGCGTTACCAGTTTATCTGCAGACGAGTACGAGAAATTAATCCATCTATTGGAATTCATGCTTTCGGTATTGGAAGCCCATGGACTCTCGTCAAGTTATACCGTGAAGGAGTTACACAGGCAGACAACCAGACGCCCCATGTTCTTACGCGTATAAATCAATGCGATGTATAATGCTCAGTTGCTGTATAATTATGCTGCTTATTATCTTGGTTTAAGTAATGAATTTAAGAGGCAATTAAATGGAATGGAATCATATAATCCTTGAAGGCTTCTGTATGCGTATGAGTTTAAAGCCTGGTAAATTTATTTATAAGATTGTTAGTACAAACCCTTATAAGGCTATTAAATTGCCAAATCCACAACGCAAAAAAGGAATTAAATATAGAATGCCGCGAAAGCCAAGATACTGTTTAAATAAAATATGTTATGAATGTTTTGAGCACAGCTGCCCTTTTCTTGCAACTGGAAGGCCGCCCGACGATGAATACAAAAAAATAATGAAAAAAATAGCAGAACTTTATTAGCGGAGAGAGCAGGATTCGAACCTGCATGATATTTTTCAACCAATAGTTTTCAAGACTATCCCATTACCGCTCTGGCACCTCTCCAGCGCCGGAAGTAGGATTTGAACCTACGTGATTTTTTAATCCATCTGGTTAGCACCCAGCGGCAATAGACCACTCTGCCATTCCGACAATGCCAGCGGACGGATTCGAACCGTCGACGTGTCCTACGTACCAGGTTTCCCCGAGCGGAACTTTTGAGCTTCGCCCTTTTAAGCATCGCCCTTCTTGGCTTCACCCTCTTCTAGGCATCGCCCTTAAAAAAGTCTGGCGCCTTCGTCCACTCGACCACGCTGGCATTAAAATTATAAGAGGAGTCGCAAGAGACTCGAACTGGATAGTAGACTCAGTATTTTCACCATGATAGAGGTTAAATTATATTATGATTTCTTATATATAATTTATGGTAGCGCCAGAGAACTGAGTCGAACAGCTATAACCCCGGTTAACGGCCGGGTGCATTTTCCGTTATGCTACACTGGCAGGGCGAAAGGCGGGATTTGAACGCGCTCTAACAAGGTCACAGCCTGTTGTGCTGCCTTTACACTACTTCCGCCATTATCCATAATATAACTATTATCACTGGTATAATGAATAATAGTTTATCATATTTATCCACATCATTTGGATACATACGCCCCTGGAGAGACTCGAACTCTCATTTTAACGGCTTAGAACACCGCTGTGTATCCGATTACACTACAAGGGCAGTGGGCTAAGAAGGATTTGAACCTTCACCTGATGGTTCCAAACCACCGGTGCTACCAGGTTACACCAAAAGCCCGTTATCTTATGACTCGGTCGACGTAGTGGGAACGATAGGACTTGAACCCATAACCTTCCGCTTTGGAGGCGGTTATTCTGCCAATTAGAACTACATTCCCAGTGAGCGTAGTAGGATTTGAACCCACAACTTTCTCGTTCGAAGCGAGATACTCTGTCCTATTGAGTTATACGCCCAATGGACCCGATGGGATTTGAACCCATACTCATTCCTTCGCAAGGAAAGAGACTATCCTATTATCTACGAGTCCAGAACACACCTCCCTTCGCCGCAGCAGTCTTTACATCGGATATACATTATAGATTGAGTATGATTTTTTGTTCCTTTCTCAAGCTCTTTAATTATTGTAATATCATATGAGTAGTTTAATGTGCTGCCTACAGGATGTTTTGTATGCTCTTTCGTAAAGTATTTCAGGTATTCTAATCCTTTGTTTTTTAAATCCATAGTCTAGGCTGAGGGAGTTGAACCCCCAACCGCTCGGTCTACAGCCGAGTGCTCTGCCATTGAGCTACGCCTAGGTTATGCGGATATAATAAATTTTTTATGTAGGTCTGCAAGTATTTCTCTGCAGGCAGCGCATAAGTCGATATCAACATATGCATCCGCACACTCCTTTGTTTCGTCGATGTATAATGATACTTGTTTTATATCTTTTTCGCCTTTGCATATATCACATATTTTCATAGTGCGACCGGAAGGAATCGAACCTTCCGTCTCCTGTTTATCAGTCAGGCGCCTTTCCGCTGGGCCACAGTCGCAATGCGAGCGGAAGGAGTCGAACCTTCAATCTCCCTTTTATCAGAGGGGTGCGTTGACAGGGTATAAGCCTGTTGCGTTACCGTTGCGCCACGCTCGCGATGAACTCGATGGGATTTGAACCCACAACCTTTGGCTTAAAAGGCCATTGCGCTGTCCTAGTTACGCTACGAGTTCTTTTTCTTATAACGGCGTTGTTCCCATGAACAACATGCAACGGAATTCTCAATTTGCTTTTTGGTAAGCATGCCTGGTGGTGGGGCATCTTGTAAGTCACAATTACCGTTCCATTTGCATGATTTACATCTATGATGTAGCCATTCATCTGTCATAATGAACCCGACGAGATTTGAACTCGCGACCTCCAAATTAAGAGTTTGTTGCTCTGGCCTAACTGAGCTACGGGTTCTTATTTGATTCAAATTTAATGTATGATATATTCTCGAACGGTATTATGTATTTTATTTGTTTAATTATGATAATTACAACTCGACGATTGGTGTCAATTTCAACAGTATTACCGGCTTCAAAACATACTGCCGGTTTACCGTCCCTTGTCATTATTTCAGTTGGTTCCATAAAGCCTCTTGCAGGAGTCGAACCTACATACCATGGTATCTGCAATATACTCTCCCAGTGTGGGTTGTCATATATTTACACTGTTTCTACGCGCGTATGCCCAAGAGTATTTGCTGTTGCAGCCATGTATCTTAGCCGCTTGATTAAAGAGGCTATAGGCGGAGAAGGAGTTGAACCCTCAGTCGTTGCGGTGTAAACGCAGTGCATTACCATTGTGCTACCCGCCTAGCGGAACCAACCGGAATCGAACCGGCACATATCCACCTCTTCAGGATGGCGGACTCCCATTATCCTATGGTTCCTTAAGTGGACGAGAAGGGATTTGAACCCTTAGTCTCACATCTTGCAAGGATGGTATGTTTCCGTTACACCACAAGCCCAATACTCCTGACGCGACTCGAACGCGCAACCTCCTGGTTGAAAGCCAGGTGACGTTACCCAATTGGTCCACAGGAGCATACGTCTCCACTGGGAGTCGAACCCAGAGCCAAGGATAGACAGTCCAAGATGTTGCCATTACACCATAGAGACATTACGGTGGGAGGATTTGAGCCTCCCTAACTTCAGGTTATGAGCCTGATGCGTTACCACTCCGCGCCACACCGTACAGTCCCGAGCAGGGTCGAACTGCTAGTCGCCTGGTTCAAAGCCAGGTATGTTACCGTTACACTACGGGACTATTTTGGTTCAGATAGTGCGGCTATTTTTTTATTCAACAAATCCATCTTTCTTTTTAATTCAGCTTCAGCCTGTTCCCATTTATTGTAGGTGAATATTCCCCCGCAATATGGGCATTTAACTTGAGGTCCTGGTAATACAGTCATATGCACCCAATGGGAATCGAACCCATATACCTGACTTTCCTCAGGAGTGCTCCAAGCCAGTGGATAGACACTCTAACTTGGTCTTACCTGAGCAGTCTATCAACACGTCTCATGGCTGCGGGACTTCCACCCGTGGAGGGCCAGTTCACTTCCGATTGTGATATGGATGCATGCGAAAGCTGGGAGTTGAACCCAGACATTCACACTGGCAATGTGAAATCCTACCGTTAGATTACTTCCGCACTTGTTCTGCCAGACTAGTTGGCAAGCCTAACTTTTTAAGGATTCTGCCTGCAGTAACGTATCGGCCACGCTCATATGAATAAGGCTCCTTCACCCAACATAATGCTACGGCTTCAACGCCAAGTGCACGTGCTTTTGTTTTTCCTACCCAAATTGGTAAACCTGTAAATTTACTTCTTTTGCCAGCAACATTTGGGAAGTGTGAGAAATCTATCTCAATCTTTTTTCCGTTACCTGCGTCTATTATACATGTTTCCTGTACATCTTCTAGGTCTTCTTTATATTCTTTTTTCATGGCTCTTTCACCAAGCCGACAGCATGAATCGAACATGCAACCTGAGAGTTACAGGCTCCCTGCTCTTCCAAGTTGAGCTATGTCGGCGAGCATTAATTGCCGAGCAAAAATATATAAGTTTTGGGCCCGACAAAAAAAGCGAGATTAACAGCGTCTGGCTGTGGTCTCAATAATGAACCTACCACCGACTACCGCTTTACTACAATACGTATGTCGATTATCTATTGGTATCGGCTGTAAATTCATAATATGAAATATAGTATATACACACCTAATATAAATATTTTGTCACCACACTCTTTATATTTCAAGTACAAAATATCCATTTTCATGTATACTTATAAAGCATTCGTAACGCGTGTTGTTGACGGTGACACTATAGATTGTGATGTTGACCTTGGCTTCTATATGATTGCACGTATTCGGTTTAGGTTGGCGCGGGTTAATACACCTGAAACGTATGGCGTGAATAAGGATTCAGATGAATATAAAGCAGGAAAACATGCCAAAGGGTTTGTGTGCGATAAAATACAAAGTGAGTTTGTTCTGATTAAGACAGAAAAAACCGGCAAGTTCGGCAGATGGATTGCTGAAGTTTTTTATGGCCCAAATTTCGAAACAAATTTAAGTGATAAATTGCTCGAAACAGGTCTGGCACATCCTTATGGGTCTTGATTTTCTTATACTTGGCGTTCATAGATGTGGCACAACCTCGTTAACCGATTATTTAGGAGCCCATCCGCAAGTTCAACTGCCACGTATTAAGGAGCTGAATATTCTTAATAAGGAGGGCTTATATAGTAGGGGCCAGAGTTATTATGAAGCTCATATTAATACATTAAAGCCGGGGTTGCACTTTGAAGGCACTGTCGGCTACTATGAGCATTACTTAGTGCCCTTTAGAGTTAAAAGATGGTATCCTGATTGTAAATTCATTATACTATTTAGAGACCCAGTAACAAGGGCGTACTCCGCTTATTGGCAAACTCCCGCCATTGACCCTTATACAAAAAGTGCGTCTGATTTTGCTGAGAGAGTTCGGGTTGCACTTAAAAAGGAATACCAGACAGGATTTCTCGAGAGGGGTAAATATTGGATGCCGCTCGCGCATTGGTGGGAATTATTTCCCAAAGAGAGGTTTTTATTAATTAAGAGTGAGGACATGTTTGCAAACCCCGATAAAATTTACCACGAGGCACAAGATTTTCTTGGTATCGAACGGTTTTCACTTGAAAAATACGGAAAATCATACGCTAGGGCAAAAGGGGCAATGCCTGAGGAGATTGTTGGCCCGCTACAAAAGTACTTTAAGCCAGCCAACGACCATTTTTATACCCTTACCGGGATAGAATGGGGCTATTAGTCTTATGGCCCGGTCGACACCAACCCACATTTTAAATATTAGATGACATATATATATTGCTAATGAATGACTGCCCAATTTGTCAACACCCGGAGAGAGATAGTCTCGAATTACAAGTTTTAAAAGGAAAAATGACGAAGCGCGACTTAGCGGAGGTTATACCCTGCCGAGTTGACGAAGTTTACGAGCATATGTCGAGACATCTGGTACGCAAACAGCTTAAAGATGTGGATTCAAAACGGAACGTTTTACTGCAGACTTTACAAAAATTAAGTGATAGTCTTGATAATATAGCTATGCAAAAGCAATACGGCCCGGTTACAACAAAACAGCTTGTACAGTTAGGTGCTGAAATTAGAAAAACCATTATGGATTTAAATATTCTTGAGGGCAACAAACCCACAGACCAACATATAACCATTGAGCAATATAATGATTTTAGGTCACTTGTTGTGGCAAAAATGACAAAAATTTACCCGAGATTATGCCCGGATTGTGCTAAACTATATGATGAGTTGGTGGAGTCTTTAGACGAAGAGGAAAATAAAGATGCCAGCTCTGTTATCCAAATTAAGTAGTGAGTTAAAAGCGTATCGCGACCCAGTTTACTTTTGTGAAAGTATTCTGCATATTGACCCGTACCCCATGCAGAAGGAAATTTTAACAAAATTTTACTGCACACCAAATCGCGTTTATACCCACATGATTCTTGTTTGTGGAATGAGAAGCGGAAAAACACAACTTGGTGCCATGGCTACAACCTATGAATTATTTAAACTTATTATGTTAGGGAATCCACAGGCATATTATAATTTGCCGCCTGGCCAACCTATTTACATTTTACATGTTGCAAATTCACGAGACCAGGCAAAAGACACAATTTTTGCCCAAACTGCTGGTCTTTTGGAGAATGCAGAGTGGTTCGTTGAACATGGCATGATTGAGCGAACAAATGAATTTCAATTTCCTGAATATAATTTATTTCTCCGGGCCGAACATTCAAATTCGGCTAGTTTAGCGGGCAGAACAGCAAAAATGGTGGTATTAGACGAGACAGCACGTTTTAAAGATAATCAAGGGAAATTCAGCGGCGAGATGGTTTATTTTACCGTGTCGCGTGCTGTTAAAACTTTTGGGCAGGAAGGCAAGGTATTCTCTGTCTCGTCTCCCATTTATGACGATGATTTCCAAATGCGCTTATATAGAAAAGGGTTAAAACTTAAAAGTTTCCTCTGTTACCAAAAACCAACATGGGACATGAATCCGCGATTTACCTTTGAAGCTCTTAAACATGAATTTGACTTAAACCCAGAAACAGCATGGCGTGACTACGGGGCAAAACCACCTTCTGCTGTTGAGGCATATTTTAGGGATAAAGAAAAACTATCTACCGTTTTTAATGTGCACGCACCACAAATTATAGAATACGACACATTGATTCCTTCTGCAATGCCCATTCATAGAAAGAATTACTATCTAGCTGGTGACCCTGCCGTTAAGAATGACGCTTTTGGAATTGCTCTCGTTCATGACGAGGGAAGTGGAATAGTTGTAGATTTTGTCCATAGGTTTACCCCGCCAGAAGGGCAAATCGGGGAAATTGACGCGGAAAGGGTGAAAAAGTTTATTATTTCTATTGCTAATAGATACCCGCTTAGAGCGTTTTTAATTGACACCTGGCAATATCCTGAAACAATTCAGGCAATTGAGCACTCGGGTGTGCTTGTAAAACAGCATACCGTGAAAAAACCAGAGTATGATTGCCTAAAAGAGTATATTTATACAGGCAAAATTAAAATACCGGAAAATGAGAAATTATTTGATGAATTAAAATCTTTAGAATTGGTCAGGGGCATACGTGTAGACCACCCTAGGAATGGGTCAAAAGATATGGCTGATGCGCTAGCAAACGCCGTTTGGGAGCTTAAAGAGGACCTAAATCAGAAGCCAATGGCGTGGATTCCCCCTACAAGAGACAGGGTATATGAGAGAGTAGAGCCATTACCCCCTATAGAACCAATTGATGAGGCTGAATTTCATGACTACTACATCTAAAAAAAATAAACAACCCGTAAATAAAGAGGGTAAGCCAGACCCTCGCGGATTTATACCTAAAAAAACCGTAAAAAGTGGCAAGCCAATGGCAATTGTTGCTAATTTTTATGATGTTGACGCAGATTTACAGCTCTCCCCGGAGCTGCATATCAACAAGTTATCGGCAAAGGAACAAAAAATAGGCAAAAAAGAGCTAGAAATGAAACTTTTTTCAGTGGGTAATGTGTTTGCTGCACATTCCATTGAGGAAGTGCTTGAAAAGGGGTATGGAACCACCACAAAATACTGGGAATATTACAAATCTACGGGTGTTTTGCGCAAATGTATTAATATGATTGCTAATTTCAGCACGAGAAATGGCTTCGAAACCACTATAAAATGCTTAGATGACGAGGACGACCCCAAAAAAGAGGAATATTTAGAGGTAAAACGCAAGATTGACGACTTAAACCGGCGTGTTAATATGGATGATGTGCTTAGAATCACCCAAATTAAGCGGCATATCCATGGTAATGCCGGCTGGAGTTGGACAACAAGTAAAGAATTTGACGAAATTATGGGGTTAGCCCCACTAAGTAGCTCTTATATAACACCAGAAATTGATGATAAAACAGGTGATTTTTTAGGGGTTAATTACCCTTATGCAGCAAACAAATTCATTCCCAAAGAAAGATTACTTTACTTTTCACTTGATACGATTGAGAATAATAGCACGTCATTATTAGGTGTTTCAGCATGTCGTTCAATTGAGCGAAATATTAAAATTAAAAAGAATTTAGAAAGAGATTTACTTTACGCCTCGCGTAGTTTATGGGCTCCTATTGTTATTTATAATGTGGATACTCGCGGGCTTACTGCACAAGAGGAATCAGATTTATTTGCCACCCTTAAAACTGATTTAAGGCCCGGCGCAATAATTGTTACAAACAGAGCAGTTGAACATACTGTAGTACAATATAACCCGGACTTAAATAATCTTATTCGAGCTATTGACAAACAGGATGAAGAGATTATAGGTAATTTCGGTATTCCTAAAGCACTATTAAGTAGAGAAAAGACAATGGCTCGTGCAACACTTGAATTTAGTATTAAAGCCTTTTATGAATCTACTATTGCAGGTGAACAAACATATTTAAAAAGACAACTTGAAAAGCAATGGTACGACCCAATTGTTAAGGCTTTAGGATTTGATGATAAAATTAGAATTCGCCACGAGTGGCGGCCAATCTTACAGCCTGACGCTGACTTTATGCAAGCCTTAGTAAATGCTTACAGATATGGTGCGGTCAGTGCTGAAGAATTCTTTAGACGGGTTGGTTGGGAATTGGATAGAGTTGAAGAGGAAGCCACCCCGAAAGAAGAAGAAAGTGAAGGTGAAAAGAATGAATAAAGAAAAATATATAAATGCAAATGCAAAGGTCATTGCGTTAAATGAAAAGGGCTACCTCATAGGCTTTGAATGCCCGAAATGCAACAGCGGAGTTATAACAAAACAATATAATTATACAGGTGCAGAACCTTTAAAAATTGGTGATATAATTCCTGTTAAAATTGCCGCAATAAAGATGGAAGACGGCGATATTACAAATATTGAATTATTTGACGAAACTGTGAAAGTAAGCCATGTGTCCGATTTAGTTATAGAGGCAAGAGAAACTGGTATTCTTGAGGAAATAGACGCATCACTGGCAGCCTGGACCAGTGCATATATTAACGACTTGCCAAATAGTAGTTTTGCTGTTATTGAAGGATGTTACACAAGCGGAGAAACCGATAATAAAAACGCAAGACATCTCCCTTATAAAGATAAGGACGGGAAAGTTGATTTAGCGCACCTTCGAAATGCTCTAGCAAGATTAAACCAAATAAAACCGGTTTGTTCTGGCTCTAATAAATCATCCCTTATATCTAAAGCAAAAGGTGTACTGGAAGCAGCCGCAAAACGTGCAGGAATTGGTAGATATAAAGTTCGTGAATCTATTGGAAAAGACCTTTACAAGTTAGAGGACATGCTTGACGGGAAACCTAATATAGGCATAACCACTGAGGAGCTTGAGATAGACACCCTTGCTGATAGCGACCAATTCGAGCGAATTGCTGAAGAACACCCAATGGCGAATTATACATTAATACATCACTGGTGGGAAAACGGAAAATATGAGCACTGGGACTTATTTCTCAATGACGAGGAAACTACCTCGCATTTTGTGCTTGAGTATAATCCGTTAAAAGAAACGGAAATAAAAATAGTGCAACGACAACCATACTCGGAGGATTTCTGGCAAAAGGGTGAAAAAGAGGAATTAATAGAGCCGGGTAATCCTGGCAACCCGTCTAACCTTGAAGATTGTCATATTGAGAGATTAGACATAGGTAAAGTGGCTATTTATGAGAGCACTGGCCAGCCAGATGGTTCGCATTTACTTAGAGTTGAATTTTTTGGCAGTGCATTAGAAGGTAGATGGTCATTCACAAGTACAGTACCCAATATTTGGCATGCACTAAAAGAGACTGTTAAATTATCGGAAGAATTTCCGATGGATATCTGTCTTACAGGACAAATCAAATGGGAGGAAACCCCTGACGGATTAAAAATATCCGGCACAGCATTATCATTCGGCGTGTGGAATAATTTTTTCTGGTCCCCAGAGGTTATACAAAAATCACCTTTGGACGATTTTGATAGTATGATTATTGATGTTGAACACGAAAATGATAAAATTGCAGGGGCAGTCACTAAAAAAGTACTTTCCGGGTATGATGTAAAAGTAGAAGGCATTATAAAAGATTATGAAACCATTGAGAAAATAAAAAAAGGGGATTACCAAGGATTTTCAATTGATGCGACAGTTTTTGCGGACCCAGTAAGAAAAATGGTTACTGGTGTTAAGGCATATAAAAGATTAACAGTATGCCAGAATCCAGCCTGTAAGGTTTGTTATTTTGGAGCATAGACGACCGGGGCATAAGATGACGAAACATTGGGCGCTTTCGTTGCGCGAAGATGGCTTTTCTGGGGTAACGTTCAGTAGGCGCCCTGATGTAAAGTATGGCGTGCGGCCAATTCCCTATTATGAAATTGATGGAGATATTGAACTTTTAAAGGAAATCCAAAATGAATTATTTAAACACGGTATTAACTCGACTTTGTCACAAACAAAATATTTTAACGCCTTACAAATAATCGGTATTGATAATTGTATTACTCTTTCTGAGGTTATCTCAATAGACGATGACTGGGCTGAATCATTAAAGAATGAATTTAAAAAAGGTAGTCATCTTACCGAAGAAGGCATCAAGGGGATATTTAATAAATTTGGCAAGAAATCTAAATTACACTATGATGAAATATGCCAAATCATAGAATCGGCAAAACAACATAAAATAAATGAGACTCTTGATAAAATTTTTAGTAAGAAGAAAAAGTTAAAATTATTGCCGCCATATGATAATAAATACATTGACATTCATAATAAAAGATGCCAGAAGTGCCATTTAAAGGAAAATGTATCATTATACTTTCATGGAAAATACCCACGGGATGATAATATTTTTTATTTATGTGATAATTGTTTTGCTGAAATAAATGAACCAAAAAAATCATACAGACGACTGGGGCCACTAATTCGTTACGGATTAATTTTACAAGAAGACCAAACTTATTTAAAGCCAATTTGTGAAGTTTGTAATAAAAATAAAGCACGATTTGTATATTGCAAAAAGGAAGCTAAACAACCCTCCGATTATATATCACTTTGTGATGAGTGCAAAGACATGTGGTATGACTTACATATATTATATCGAGCGGAGTCAAGACTTGAACAGATAGTTGCGGATATTCTATATATGCAATTTAAAAATTACCCTTATATAAAGAAGAGAGTAGGGAAATTGACCCCCGATTTTGTTTTTCCAACACATAAAAAAATTATAGAGGTTTTCGGATGTTACTGGCATAGTTGCCCAGTGCACTTCCCCGAAAAAAATATAGCAGAACACCGCACACAAGATTTCAGAGTTAAGTATTTTGGAACTTTTGGGTACGAAACACTGATATTATGGGGGCATGACTTCGAGAATATTAATCAAGTAATTATTAAAATTGAAAAATTTTTAACAACCTAAATGTGTTCCAATTATTTATATATATCTTGTTTTCGGTACGTACTTCCCTTTACAAATACAAACGGCCATAAAATATGGAAAAGCTTATATATAATTCAATAATTTACTGCCGGTTGCGCCGTCTTATGGCCCGGTCGACATTATGTATTTTTACATCATGTATATCTACATAATTTTACCTTTCCATTAAATTAGTGAGTTTTTATAATAACTTTTATAAAGGGGTTGGTGCGAACAATATATTTCAGAGGTGCAAAAATAATGGCAGACAAACCAGAAAAGGTTGTTCCTACTTTAGAGAATGCATATCCAAAAGAGAGTCCTCCAGCTCCTGCAGTACCTGACAACAGTGCTGAATTAAAGCAGCTTAAGGATACTATTGAGGATATGAAGTCTAAAGCTTCGGAACTAGAGAAAGAGAACGACGAGTTGAAAAAGAAACTCGCAGACATTGAGCACGAAAATTTAATTGCACTAGCCGAAAAAGTCGCTGATATTAAAGTAGGTAAAGGCCTTTTAAAAGATGAAGAGAAAGAGAAGGCCGTAAAGGAATTATCCGAGTACGACGTTAGAACACTTGAATTACTTGAGAAGGAACTTTCGAGTTTACCGGTGAAATTAACTCAAACTCCAAAACCTTTAACAACACCTGCTCCAGAACCGAACCCACAACTTTCTCCGGAACAAGACTTTAAGAATAAAGTTGAGGAAATGACTCTTAAGTTATTCGGACATAAAAATGACCCCGTAGAATATTATGGGGTACAGAAGGAAAAAGGTGAGCTATAATGGCAGACACTGGAAAAATCATGAAGACATTCGAAATGTATGTCGATAAGGAAACAGCTTGCGAAGCAATAACAAAAGGCGAAATTGTTTGTGCAGAGTATGGACAAACTGACGGCCACATCAAGAAAGTTGATACTTCACTTGACCAAATGGGGCCATATGGTGTTGCTCTTGAAACATGCACCGCTGATGGTGACACAATTTTAGTTGCCTGGCGTGGTGTTGTTGAGGCAACCCACGATATTGCCGCAGACGACGCATTACAAAAGAACCAAGCCGTTACGGTGTCAACAACAACAACCGGAAAGTTTGTTGGAGCAACAACAACTACAGCGGAATACTGTATTATCGGGCACGTTCTAGAAAACATGACGTCAATAGCAGCTGAAGGCAAAATTATGTTAGCGGGGTGGTAAAATGCCTATAATGATGGTAGATGACATAACTGATGTACAAGCTTACACTGTTCTTAGAGAGCTACTTGGACTTGCAAGAGTTCAGTATAACTTGAGAGAGCTTTGTAGGGTAGTCAGAATGCCACACTTAACAGCTGATATAAGAACAGCAACAACGTATTCAGGTAGTGAAAAAGTTCCCGAACTGGTGGAAGCTGACATAAAGTCACACACCTATTCAAAAACGAGCTTTGACCTATGGAAGAATGTTGTGCATCTAGCAATTTCACTAGAAGCAAAGCTTAAGTCTGATATTGACATAATGGGACTACAAATTTCCGACGCTGCAAAAGAAATGGCACGTATGGAAAACGCCCAAATTGCAACGGAGATTGAAGCAAACGCAACAAGCGGCACTGGATATGTATGGGGCGACAAAACCAACGGTATTAGTGACCATGACCCAGTTTTGGATATATTAACCGCTGAAGACACAGTCTTCGGATACGGTTATGACCCAAGCAAAATGGCAATGAATCACACCCAGTATGTAGATTTGGTGACAAACACTCATATTACATCGTTGCTTGAAAGAGGAACGATTGTAAAGACAGGTATATTACCGGCTGTGGCTGGATATCCGTTAACAATTGATAACGGAATCACTGCAGACCATGTATATCTTGTTGCAAAGAGCGCACCCGCAATTATACTAGGTGAAGGTCCAGAAGTTGCCGTTAAATACGGTGATGATGACCCAAGATTCTTTGAAGGATATGCTGTGGCGAAATTCTTAGAACCAAAGGTAGTTGTAGCAACAGCTGTTGTGGATATTTCTTGTACCAGTTAAGGAGGTGTAACCATGGAGAAGAAAGTAGGCATGGGCATGAACGGCCAAGTAAACATGGTTGTTCGTGATAAATTTGGCTTCATAAAAGAAGAGCGAAGCGGTCCAAATGTTGTAACCAATGCAGGTATATCAGAAATTGTATATCTTGCATGTGGTGAAGCAGGAAATGCATGGTCCCATATTGCAATTGGTACCAGTAGCACAACTGCAACAGTTGGTGACACATCGCTTGAGGCTGAAATCACCACAAATGGTGGCGCAAGAGATGCTTCAACGGTATCGTCTGAACAAACATCTACGGCAGATGACACTATCCAGCTTAAATCTGGTTGGAATTTCACAGGGTCTTTAAATATTAGAGAGTCTGGGGTTTTTAACTCAGGTGCAGCTGGGGATATGTTGTGCCGACAAACATTCGCAACTTTAGCTGTGAATGACGGTGACTCTTTAACCATTACTTGGAAAGTGCAATTAGACCAAGCTTAAATATAACGTAACTCGGGTAAGGTTCGCCTTACCACTATTTTTATTCAAGAGGTCGTAGTGTATGAATGGTGTAGATAAAACAATTGAAGAAGCGCGCGAGTTATGGAAAGAGTTCATTGAGACACTTAAAGGGGAATAGGGAAATGCCACGTAAATCAAATGACGAGTGGCTTGAAAAACTTGCAAAGTGGCAAGGAAAAATAGACAACATCGTAGTAGGGCTCAATAAGAATGACGATGAGCACACAAAACAGCTTAATGCTTTGTGGAAAGCACATAACAGGTGCCGTGAGGAAATTTTAGGGAGAGTCACAAGTGTGATGGCTGGTGCTGAATACAGACAAGGCCGATGGGCAAATATCGACAAAATTATTATTGCTGTGATATCGGCAATTTTAACCGCTTTTATAATAAAGTTATGGCCAATTTAAGGATAAATATATATATTGCCTGTTGCGATATCTTTTTTTGATATTCATGAATATATTCGCAATTGTAGGTATAATTACCTTATTAGTTATTGTGGGCGTTATTTTTTATTATAGAAAGGCAATACGAAGAAATTTAAAGAAAATTATGGCATACCTTATATCAATATTGTGTGCTAGTTCAGGTGTTTTAATAATTACAAACGCACCGGGTCCGCCAGGTCCTCCACCCGCCGCTTATGATTACCAGGCTCTTGTCAGTACAATAGGCGAAAGTTACTTTGTGTGGATGGGCTCTAATGTAAGTGCATGGGAAGTGTCAAGAGCTATTGATGTGAGCTTCGGAGCCAAGGAGTATATCGCTATATGGACAGCTTCTGCGTGGTC
>SMTZ1_10011185_pt1 | contig 20946 bp, 17 predicted proteins | sample DeeMarSWOR136_30_FD_25667 | JGI IMG/M metagenome (IMG submission 25667) | reverse complement strand
ATCTCACTCCTCTGAATATTGACCCGGAGAAACCGGCTCTTCCCATTTCTCATCCATTTATTTACTCTGTCTACCTGGCCAAATTGCGGGGCAGTTTCATCACACTCGGTGAAGCAAACGACACCTGGGCCCTCAACGAAGGGGCGCTGAGCGAAGAGGCCTTCCTGGAGTTAACCTATTCAAACCACCAGGAATGGGAAGATATGCTCTTCAACGCCATAGACAAGACGCGAAAAGGCCTGGTCACATGCGTCTTCGAAACAACAGACAGCATCCAGCACATGTTCTGGCGTTACCTGGATAAGGGCCATCCTGCCGTAAAAATCGGTCCGACAAAAATGAGCGCACAGGTCATCGAAGAGCTTTATGTGAAAATGGATTCACTAGTGGGAAAAACTCTTGAAAAATTAGATGAAAAATCCGCCATAATCATCATGTCTGACCACGGTTTCAAATCCTTCCGCCGGGGGGTGAACCTGAATTCCTGGTTCTACTTGAATGGCTATCTTTCTCTCAAGGAGGGAAAAAAAGAAAGCGAGGAGTGGTTCAAGGACGTAGACTGGGAAAAAACAAGAGTGTATGCCCTTGGCCTTGGCGGAATCTACCTCAACCAGAAAGGCCGAGAAGCGAAAGGAGTCGTGAATCCTGGGGAGGAAACCAGAGCTCTCAAGAAAGAGCTTCTCGAAAAACTCAATGGTTTGAAGGATGATGAAAAAGATTCAGCGGCCATCACTAAAGTTTTTGACCGTGATGAACTGCTCCCAGGTCCTTATAAAGACAACTGTCCTGACCTGATTGTCGGATACAACGAAGGTTACAGAATCTCCTGGGATTCAGTCACAGGAAAATTGAACGAGACTGTTTTTGAAGATAACACCAAGGCCTGGAGTGGAGACCACTGCATCGACCCCAGGCTTGTTCCAGGAATATTCTTCAGCACTCAAAAAATAAACACAGCCAGTCCATCCATAATGGACATAGCTCCCACAGCACTCACACTCTTTGGCCTCGAAATTCCTCCTCATATGGATGGGCATTCTTTGACAGACACACAGGATGATTATGCCAATCAGAAAAAGGATATAAAGGGAAAGAAAAAATGAAACGGATAAATCGAAGAGACTTCATTAAATTCGGTCTCGCATCCGGAGCCCTTCTCTCTCTGGGCAGCGGTTCCGAGCTTTTGGCCAAAACTCGCGGAAAAAAAGATACTCAAAAGAAAGTCCTCATCCTCGGCCTGGATGGGATGGACCCTCACCTTCTTCAAGTCTGGATGAAACAGGGAAAACTCCCCTCATTCCAGAAGCTGTGGAATCAAGGAGATTTTCGACGTCTCAGGACGAGCATCCCTCCCCAGAGTCCTGTCGCCTGGTCGAATGTCACAACAGGGATGAACCCCGGAGGTCATGGCATCTTCGATTTCGTTCACAGGAACCCGGAAAATTACTTCCCCGAGTTCTCTGGCGCCGAGACCAAAGAGGCTGAAAAAACGATTCGGATTGGGAATCTGGTTCTCCCTCTTTCTGGAGGAGAAGTCAAGCTTTCGCGGAAAGGAAGAGCTTTCTGGCAGATACTCGAAGATTATGATATTCCGGCCACGGTTTTTAAGATGCCTGGCAACTATCCTCCCGCCCCCACCAAGCAGAAAACAATCTCTGGGATGGGAACGCCCGACCTCGTCGGATCCCTGAACCAGTTCAATTATTACACAACAGAATTTGTGGAGATCAAAGGGGATATTGGAGGTGGAGAAATCCACGAAGTCTATGTGGCAGAGAACAGAGTGGAAACAACGCTCCCCGGGCCCAACAACACATACAAAAGAGACCGGCCAGAATCATCGATCGATTTCAAGGTCTACATCGATCCAATCAATCCAGTGGCTAAAATTGTGATCCAGGACAATGAGTTCATCCTTAAGGAAGGAGAGTGGAGTGGATGGAAAAGGATTCACTTCAGGATGATCCCCACTAAGAGTGTGAACGGTATCTGCATGTTTTACCTCAAACAGGTCAGGCCGGAATTCAAGCTCTATGTCACTCCCATCAACATCGATCCGGCCGCAGCCGCCCTTCCTATATCGACACCAAAATCATACTCGGAAGAACTGGAAAAAAGATTCGGGCCTTTCTTCACGAAAGGACTCCCCGCAGACACAAAAGCTCTCGACAATAATGTTCTGGATGACGGAGAATTTCTCGAACAGGACGATTTTATCCTCAATGAAAGACTGGAGATGTTCGATTATGAACTGTCCAAGTTCGATTCCGGTCTTCTTTTTTATTATGTTTCTAGCACCGACCAACGCCAGCATATGTTCTGGCGCCATATCGATAAAAAAAATCCTCTCTACGACCCAATCCAGGCAAAAGAATACGGAAACACAATCGAAAATATCTACAGAGAAATGGACAGAATGCTGGCCAGAGCCATGGAGAAAACGGACAAGGATACTGTACTCATCGTTCTGTCCGACCATGGTTTTTCACCTTTCCGCCGTTCTTTTAACCCGAATACATGGCTTCTGGAAAACGGTTACCACGCTCTGATCAACAAATGGCGACAAGGAAGAGAAGATTTATTCACGAACACTGACTGGTCGAAAACCAAGGCGTATGCTCTGGGCCTGAACGGCCTCTACATCAATCAAAAAGGAAGAGAAGGAGAAGGCATTGTCAGCTCAGGGGAAGAGAAAGAAGCTCTTATTCGAGAGATCATTCACAATTTAGAGAGCTTCCAAGACCCAGAAACAGGAGAAAAGCCTGTCCTGAGGGCATTCGCGGCTAAGGATGTTTACTCGGGTGCTCACATGGATAAAGCTCCAGATATCATCATCGGCTACAATCAGGGATACCGCGTGTCCTGGTCTGCTCCTTTAGGAAGGATTCCCAGAAAAATTCTCGAAGACAACACAGAAAAATGGAGTGGGGACCACTGTATGGCCCCAGAAGTGGTTCCCGGAATTTTGGTCACTAACCAGAAAATAAAAGTCGACTCACCATCCCTTTCTGATATAACACCGACAATACTTCAAATTTATGGCATAGAAAAAACCAAAGAGATGATTGGAAAATCAATATTCTAAAATTAGGGAGATAAGATGGGAAAAGCCAAAATCAAACTGGACAAAGATTTAATGGAGAAAGTGAAAAAATTCGCGAAGATGGCCGGCTATTCTTCTCCGGAAGAATTCATCACTCACTGTCTCGAGAAGGAAATCGTTAAGCTCGAAGAATCGGACTCTGAGGAAGAAATCAAGAAAAAACTCAAAGGATTGGGATACATCTCATAAAACACTCAACACAGAGTTTTCATAATCCGGATGAAAGGGAGATAAAAACCAAAGGATAAAAATAGAATGTGGGTGTTCAATTCCATCTTCGGCAAAATCTTTGAAGTCATCTTTTTTCCTTTCAGAAACATGAGCCCCTGGATCGGCATGATCCTTATTTCTTTCCTGACTGCACTTTTGATGCTCTGTGTTTTTCGCTTCACTTCTAACCAACAGGGAATAAAGAACGTCAAGAATAAAATTAAAGCTCATCTTCTCGAGTTCAGACTGTTCAAAGACAGCCTGACTATTTCTCTTAAAGCCCAGGGCAAAATCCTCCGCTATAATCTGAAATACATTGGCTACTCTGTAAAACCTCTATTGGTCATGATCATTCCTCTCATCCTGATCCTGATCCAGCTCAATCTCTGGTTTGGGTACCATTCAGAATTGGAAATGAACCAAAGCCTCCTTGATACTGAGTTCAAGATCGAAACATCTTCAGGTTTGGTTGTGGAAACCCTGCCAATCAGGATTGAAGACAAGGGAGAGGTGAACTGGCGGCTCCAAACCAAAGAAGCGGGCATTCACGAATTAGCGTTCACAGTCAACGGGCAAAGGATTGTAAAACAAGTGGCTGTGGCTCAAAGTCCTCTGAGTAAGATTTCTCCCGTCAAGATCCGCCGCAATTTTATTAGCGAGCTGTTCAATCCCGGCGAAGCCCCTCTTCCCGGAAATATTCCGATAAAATCCGTAGAAATCAAATACCCTTCTAGACCCATGAATCTCTTCGGATGGCATATCCACTGGATCATCGTTTATTTCGCGCTCTCCATAATATTCGGCTTCGCCTTCAAAGGCATCTTCAGAGTAGAAATTTAATTAATGGGGACGTTCCCCAAGGTACCACCTTAGATTAATAAGTTCATCTGCACCTCATCATTTAATACACGAAAAGCCAAAATATTTTGATTAATGAGCTAAGGTGGTACCTTGGGGAACGGCCCCTTTTACTTTTATTATTTAATTTTATTGAACCAGGCTATTTCTTCGATCTTTTTCCTTTTCTTTTCTTTTCGAGGTCTTTTCTCAAAGTAGCCCATGGCCAACATCGAAACCATCTTGTATTTCCGTGGTATTTTCAGGAATTGTGTTCTCCGGCTATTCCGATATCCAGCAAATAATACTGGATGTTTTGAATCTGCTTTCCGATTCTGTTGGCGATGATGTCCAGCCTGGCCAGGATCACAATCAAAACAGGCGCTTTTTCCGCAAACTTGGAAATGGAATAAATTCCTGAAAAAATCTCCTTGGCATACTGCGTTTTTAGCTCCGGATCGTCAATGATCAAAAACCTCCAGGGCTGGACATTATCGGCGGAAGGCGCCAGGCGAGCCGCCTCGATACAGGTGAGAACCTTTTCCCTCTCAACCGGCTTATCCAGATAGCGCCGGATACTCCTCCGGCTTTTGACAAGCTCCTGGAAAAAGTTCTTCGCTCCCGCTTTCTCTTTCATTCTGAATGACCTCTCCAACTCTTCCAGTTTACATAGCCTTCAATCTAAATAATTCTGCTTTTTCAAGCATTTTAAAAAAATCCTCTACATCTTTAACATTAACAGGCCCGAATTCCGCCGACACCGCACGGGCAATATCATAAATACTCCTCTTTCCGTCAGCAAAATTTATAGCCTCATAGGCCGCATTCCCGCGGAGTTTGAGTTGCCTCATTATTCCCTGACCGAGCTTTCCTTCGACATAGTCAGATTGTAGAGGACAGATAAAATCCTCCGCACGCAATGGAACGACCCGGCTCAACCTTTTTTCCTCAGCGGTTAAAACAATCGGTTTTGTCTTCATCCCGAACTTCCGACAAAGGTCTGCATATAATTCCTGCGCTTCTTTGTTGAAACCATTGCTCAAGAGAGTCAAGTTTTCAGTGGCCCTGCCAATCTCCTTCTTTTTTTGTGCATCTTTGACAAATACACGAGTCGAGCGAACGGATTGAATTTCCCTCTGAAGAGAATGTTCGACCACATTCAAGACGTGTGTATATGCCTCGTGCAACTTCGCGGCATCACTGGCTTCAAACATTCGAGGCAGAGTATTATAGTAATCTTCTGACATACGGGAAATTCCGTTTCCGGCGATGAGCAGAGCCATGTCCTTGGCTTCCTTATCGGATGCAGCAGCCATGTAATACGTCGAGCCCAGAGCGACAAAACACACCCGCCGAAGCTCTGAAGCATCGACTTTATCGGGAGTGTCAAGACTTGTGTGATGAAAAGTGTCTCCGTGTCCGAACATCACTGAGGGCACACTCAATGCGCCATCATTAAAAATGTAGTGGTCACTCCCTCCGCCGAAAGGACGAATCCTGTAGGCAAAAGGATGATTGCTTCCGTTCATGCTTCTCAAGTTCAGCCTCTCTGCCAGTTTAGTGAAATTGACGACAACGTCATTGAGATAGCTGGGCAGTGAATCGGGAGTGCAGGTGACGTTAAACGTTCCTCCGGTTAAATGAAGGTCTTCGCCGATCATATCGCAGTTGATGACAGCCAATGTGTTTCTGGTTCGTTCAAGATGGGCTTTTATGTAAGGTACCGTCCCGGCAAATTCCGGCACCCAGAGAAACCGGATCGTCCTTTTTGGTGGATCGATCAGCCCGTTGTCCACTATCCTCTTCAATGCCCTGGCCATTTCCAGCATCCCTCCGCTTCCACTGGCATTGTCATTGGCGCTCGGCAGAGGATGACAGAGGTGTCCGATGATCATCACTTCCTTTTCCGGCTCTGTGCTTCCGGGTAAAGCCGCAGACAGCACTTCAACCTCAGTCTCATAATACTCCGCATCCACATCCGCCTTCAGGGCAACCTTCCTTCCCTCATCCAGCATTTTCTTCAATCGCCAGCCCTGATTTTTACTGACATTGAAGCCGAAGCCAATCTTATCCCGCTCCTCCCAGGTCGGCCAGATGGCGGTATAACGAATCATGTTGGGATAGCCGGGCCTGACTTCAGGAGGATACCAAGTGATTACGCCCAAGGCTCCCCTTTTGAGCACAGCTTCCCTCATAACATTCCCGGTGTAAGCCGTAGCCAGGACTATCTTTCCTCTTACATCTTTGTCTTTATAAGACTCCTCACCGACTCCTGTTCCCACATCGACCAGCTCTGCCTCCACGTTGGCTGAATTGCTGTGCTTGACAAGATTCAGAGGAATCTCAGCATACCATCCATAGTTCTGCATGCCTGGCCCGCCAGCCGATAGGAGTTTTATAGGTGTAATAATACGTGGAGCCATTCGAGGGCCATCCTTCAAGAACAACATCCGTGTATCCAATTTTCTCCAATTCTTTTTTGATCATGATAGCTGAATCATGCCAGCCTTCCGATGCCTGGATGCGGTCAAAATGGGAAATCAGGACAGTATATTTAAAAGCGATCTCTCCGGATACTTCATCGACGAGAGCTTGAATAAGCCTCTTCGATGCTCTTCATAATTGACCTCCTTTCATCCTTGAGGAATTAAAACTAAATCCATTCTTAAAAAAAATCAACTCTATTTTGGCATATATGATGAAATACTTCCCATATAAATGATTCACAGGCTCAGGCATTTGGGACTCCCAAGGATACCGCTCATCCGGCAGTCCCTCCCAAATTTATTGTCTCATTCAAATAAGCGATTCAAAATTCATGCAATGATAATGCCGGCCCGCAATTTCCAACATGAATCCTGCCCCATTAGAATGCCATCCATTTGTGAGGGAAACTTGAGGATTTGTGTTGCGAAAAAAAAGCATCTTTAATAATATGGAAAAAGTAGCCATAAGGAGGCCATATTGAGAAAAATATTTTTGACTTTAAGCTTACTCCTTTCACTTTCTTTTTCCCCTTTCCTCGCCACAGCCCAGTCAACCTTCTGCAAACAAATCGCTAATTACACGATGAATGTAACGCTGAATACGGAAACCCAAATGATAAAGGCCTCAGAAATCCTCTCTTGGACGAATGATACCCGATTCCCTGCGAATGAGCTCAGGTTCCATCTCTACTGGAATGCCTTCCAGAACAACATGAGCACTTACCTCACAGAGTCTGCGCGGAGAGGGAGAAGCGTCTCCGGTTTCAGGGAAGAAAATTGGGGACACTGCCGCGTGGAATTAATCAAGATAGTCAAAAATCTCTATTTCAATGATTATGATTTAATGCCTTTTATGGAGTTTCAGTCTCCGGATGACGAGAACCTGTATGACCAGACTGTTTTTTCTGTCACTCTTCCCCAAGCTGTAGAGCCCGGACAGACAATCCTGCTCAGTATTGAATTCGAATCAAAGGTTCCTCGTCCTATCTCAAGAACAGGAGTCTACAAGGACTATTATTTCATCGCGCAGTGGTTTCCGAAAATTGGTGTCTTTGAGGACGGCAGATGGAACTGCCACCAGTACCATTCCTCCAGCGAATATTATGCTGATTACGGAACCTACGATGTCAAGATTACGCTCCCTTCCTCCTTCATTGTGGGAGGCACAGGAGAGCACCAAGAAATTATTGACAATAGAGACGGAACCACCACCCACCATTTCCACCAGCACAGCGTCCATGACTTCGCCTGGACAGCCAGCCTCCGGTTCCTCGAATACAAAGAAAATTTTGAGTTTGCTCCAGGAAAAATCACAGAGATCACTCTCCTGCTCCAGCCACAGCATAAAAAACTCAAAGACCGTTATTTGAACGCTGTCAAAAATGCCATAAAATACTGCAGCCTTTTCTACGGTGATTATCCCTACACGACCGCAACCTGTGTGGACCCTGCGTATAACAGCGGTTCGGGAGGCATGGAGTATCCGACGTTTTTCACCGGAGGAGCCTATTTTCTCACCCGAAAAGGCATGTCCAGCCCCGAAGGAGTCACCATCCATGAGTTCGGACATGGATACTTTTACGGCCTTGTGGGGAGTAATGAATTCGAAAACGCATGGATGGATGAAGGATTTACTTCTTTCTTGGATTCGGAAGTCTACTACACGGCTTATGGAAATCCTCTCTATAGCCGGTCCTATTTCGGGATTCCTTTCACTTTCAAAAATGTTGAAATCCCCATCGAATCTTCAGGAATCTCCGGTCACCGCCAGACCTATAATATGGATGAGATGCAGCGTTTCGCCTGGGAATTCCTGGAAGGCGGGAGTTACGGTGCTAATTCCTATTCAAAAGCCGAGCTCATGCTGAGAACGCTAAAAAGATTCATGGGAAAAGACCTCTTTTCGAGGATGATTAAAGACTACTCACAGCGTTTCTGGTTCAAGCATCCCCGTCCCCAAGACTTTTACACTGTGGTCTCTGAACATGCGGGCCAGGACATGAGTTGGTTCCTGGACCAATTCGTCTACGGCTCTGAGAAACTCGACTATGCCATCGGAACAATCTCCAGCCAAAGAGTCAGACAGCCCCAGGGATGGTTTGACGGAGAATACATAAATCGCCAGATCAAAGACAGTCGTTACCAATCCGAAGTCATTGTGCGTCGTTTAGGCGAAGTGAAACTTCCTGTGGATGTACTCGTCGTTTTCGAAGACGGAGAAGAAATCAGAGAGACCTGGGATGGTCAATACAGATGGAAGAAATTCACATACCAGAAGCCTTCCCGAATAAGCAAAGCTGTTGTTGACCCGGAATTCAAACTCGTGCTGGATATCAACCAAACCAACAACAGCATGATGAGAAAGCCCAATAAACTGGCTCCCTTCAAGTGGGTCTCTAACTGGATGGCCTGGCTCCAGCATGCGCTGGAGTTTCTCACAATACTGGGCGGCTGAAAGGAGCTAGGAGGAAAATGATGAAAGTATTCTGGAATTTCGGCAGAGGATTCATGGCCACTGGTCGCGTCACAAAAATGGTGCTCTTCCTTTTCATTGTCAACTTACTCTTCTCATTACTCCTCGCGATTCCGATGTACAACTCCCTGAAAGACTCTTTCGGACGAAGCGAGGCAGGCTCCAGGATGGCCAAAGGCTTTGACTACATCTGGTGGGAAGAATTCCGGGACGAAGCAAGAGGGCTGGAGACAACTTTCTCTCCTTCAGTCATCGGAAAAGGCGCAATCCTCACCAATCTTGAAAGTCTCATCCAGATGAGATTTTTCTCTTCCCCTTCAATTCTGATTGTGTTCGGACTCTTCTACATCATCCTCCACACCTTCCTTGCGGGGGGAATCCTGTCAACATTCAGCCAGGATGTTCCACGATTCACGATGAAGGAATTCATTCATGGAGCTGGCTCTCATTTTCTCCGCTTTTTCGGTCTCATGCTGTTTTCCTGGGTATTCATTATTACCATCGGCGGTTTGCTTCGGGATGCGTTCATTTCCATTCTCTCCGGCATCTCATCGAATTCTTTCTCGGAAGTCACTCCTTTTTTCATCAGGCTCGCCTTCAGCGCATTGACCTTCATTCTCCTTCTCTTTATCCAGATGGTCTTTGACTATGCCCGAATCAAGGTCGTCCTGGAGGAGAGCCGCAACATTTTCAAATCCACTCTGGAAGCTCTCGTTTTTGTCTTCAAATATCCATTTTCCACCTTCGGACTCTTCTATCTGGTCTTCCTCTTTCAAGTGGCCGTGACAGTGATCTATATCTTGCTCAAAGAAATCATCCCGCAATCCAATTTCCCTTGGGTGCTTGCCGTATTTATTATCCAGCAATTGTTTATCTTTGCCATCATATGGGTCAGATGCTTGCTCTACTCCAGCCAGATGCAACTGTACAGGTACATGAGATAACAAATTTCTTCTTAAACCGCGCCAAAAAAATACTAATCAAGTTGTTTTTGCGTCTGGTTGATGAAGGAAGAACTAACGAGGGATGAATCTCGTATATTGAAAGGGAGTACAATTCTAATCTTATTTTAACCAGGATGAAAGAGCAGAAAAAAGTATCCAAACATGTGAAATAATTTGCTCTGTTTGTGCTTTTTCTGGTATAGTCCTAAGAGCCTTTGGGCAAGAATTAAGCTCCATATGAATAAAGGAGGAAAAACAATGAAAAAATTCACAGTCACGGCAATCGCGGCTATTTTCGCCTTATTTTCTTTAATCTCCTGCCAGGGAGGCCCATTCGGTAAAGCAGCTGGATCAGCTCAGGCTGATGATATGCTGAATCTTCTTCCAAAAGATGTGGCCGCTGTTTTCTTCATCGATGTCCAAGGAATCCTCACCATAGAATCGATAGATAAACTCATCACTGAAAAAACAGAAGATGAGGAGTTCGAGAAATACACAGATTACCAGAAACTCGTCGACATGACGGGGATCGACATCAAAAAGGATGTCTACTATGTCGCCGCCGCTATGAAAGCCGGGACAGAGACAAAGAACGAATGGGGTGTCGGAGTCGTGAACCTCAAATATGATAAAGACATGCTTCTCTCTTTCATTAAAACGAAAAATGAAGAAGAAGGAAGCGAGTTGATTGAAGAGGAATACGATGGTTTTACCCTGTACACTGTTAAAGAGGAAGACGAAGAAGGCACCTTCGCCTTCCTGGATAAATCAAACATAGTCGGAGGAAATGCCGCACTGGTCAAATCTGTCATAGACGTCTTTCAGAAAAAAGAAGAGAGTGTATTAAAAAACGAAGATTTCTCCGCTCTCTTCAAGGATACGGATAAGAGCGCCCTGTTCTGGGGGGGAATCCTCATTCCTCCGGAAGTCACCTCTCAGCTAGCAAAAGAAATGCCGATGGCGAGCAATCTGGAATCAATTCAAGCCGTATCCCTCTCTTTTGACTACAAGAACAGGACGATCATGGCTGAGATCAAACTCAGGAGCAGTGATCCTATCGAGAATCAGGAAATCGCTGATAATCTAATCGGCTTGAAAGAAATGGGAGCCATGATCACGATCCAGGATTTTAACTTTGCAGAGGTTTTAGACAGGATCGAGATCACATCCGCACCCGACCATGTGAGAATCTTCGCCAGCTACCCCGATGATTTTTTTAATGACTTTATGAGCAAATTCACCTTAAAAGACAAAGAAGAGGATAAAATAGAAAAGTAGAGTTTTAAAAGCGACTCTTCCAGTGGTAAGAATCCGAATAATAAAAAGGGAACAGGTGTGCTAGCTCAATAATTCGGTAATGCCTTTATAATGTCATTGCGAACGGAGTGAAGCAATCCCATAAGAAGAAATGAATTTTTTCCTAAGAGATTGCCACGCTTCGCTCGCAATGACACTTGACCTCTCAATTTCATTACCAAAAGTGTTACCTAATTACTGAGCATAAAGGCCTGTCCCCTTTTTTTAATCTTCGAATATATATTCTTTCCAGGAAAACAGAATGCAGGCTAAACCGAGGAATACGCCTACAATCAGAAAAATCATGAATACTGCAAACAGAGGCGGACTGGGCTCCAACCTGAACATCAGGAAGGAAAACCGTCCTGTCCGAGGAACGGGCAGCAGAGACTTGAGGTAATGAATAATGGCAAAGCGCTGGGTGGAACCGGGAAAATACTGGATCACATTCTCCCATCCAAAACTGAAAATCAGCCCGAACAGGATCGATTTTTTCATTATGGTTCCGATAAAGGTGAAAAAAGCCGTATAGCACATCAAACCCAGGCTGAGAACAACCACATCCCTCAATAGAATTTTATACAGGGAAAAATCCAGCAAGTCATTTAAATTCAGGATGAAAAAAGAGAGAATCACTCCGATGCTCGTCATGATGATGATCAATGAAGTATAGGCAGCATATTTCCAGAACAAACAGATGTCCCGTAAAAAAGAGCCAGGATGAGGATGAGAAACTGGAGATAGATCGCGATTGTCATGTTGTCAAAAATGTAAATTCCTCGGATGGGTGTCCGGTCAGAGAAGAATTGATTCAACTTGATGATCAGGGCAATCACGACTGGCAGTAGACACACCATAAAAAAGATCTTCGTCTTTTTAGATTTCCTGCCCATAAAAAAGAAGAAGGGGAAAACATCCTTTATGGAACTCAGAAAAAATGCCAATTTCCCTTTACTTTCTTGACCCATCTTATCTTCCCACCAAATAATCAAAGACGGCCTGTAAGTTATCATCAGGAGAGGTGATCTCCTCGACATCTATGTTATGTTTGACAAAGAGAGAAGGAAGAAGGCCGAAGAATTTATCCCTGTTGTTGGTTTCAACCAGAAGCGTATCTTCCGCAGAGTTGAAATTCACGTTCAAAACAAATTCCTCCTGGATGAATTTTGAGGCTAGCTGGCGCGGATCGCTGCACTTTATGGAAACAATATGCGGATGTGTATCGATCAGGTCCCTGATGTAATGGACATCACCCTGAGCGAAGATCTTTCCTTGATGGATGAGGATAATCCGTTTGGTCATGGCTTCGATCTCAGGCAGAACATGGCTGGAAACGATGATTGTCCTTCCCTCGCCCTTATAGGACTTGATGAGGTGGATAATCTTCCGTCTTCCCAGGGGATCGAGTCCGTTCAAAGGTTCGTCAAGGATGATAATCTCTGGGTCGTGAGCGATGGCCTGAGCGAATTTCAATCTCTGACGCATGCCCCGGCTGTAGGATTTTATAATCCTGTCTTTGTCTTCGATCAAATCGACGATTTTCAGCGCTTTTCTCGCCCTCATGTCTATTTCTGATGAGGGGAAATGATGGAGTTTTAAAAGCCCGATCATGAACTGCCAGCCTGTCAGCTCCTCGTAGAAGGCATCCTGTTCCGGACAGAATCCGATGTTGGAAAAAAGAGGGTAATTGTTACGGATCATTTCCCCTTTGATGGCACATGTTCCGATGTTTGGCTTAATCTGTCCTGAAATCAGCTTGAGAAACGTGGATTTCCCCGCACCGTTCGGGCCAAGAATCCCTGATATCCCTGGTTCGATCTGGATCGAGACATCACTCAATCCCAGAACATTCCCGTACCATTTGGATAGATGTTCTGTTTCGACGACTGGTTTCATTTGACGATCTCAACTCCTTTGACTTTCTTTTTCAAAATAAAGCCAGCTAAAACACATATCGATGTCAAAACCAGAAATGAATAAAACCAGGGAATCGGATATGGCATTTTTTCACTAAAAATAAAAGCACCCACCTGTTGAATATTAGCTCTAATCGAAAGGAGCGAAAAGTAATGGTTGTGAAAATTTTCATAAAAAATCGCACGTATGATATCAGAAGCAAAATAAATGACAAAAATCAGAAGGGCGACATACCTCCTGTTTTTGCTTAAAGAAGAAATGAAAAGCGTGTAGAAAGAAAAGAATGCAGTCACTAATATTGAATAGCCGATGATTGAAAGTGGGAGCCAGGGATAAGAGAGGAAAAATTGAAAGCTCCCCGCGAAAACAAGCTTCATGATAAAAAACACCAGGCCAGGAACGAGAGTGAGGATGAACAAGAAGAAGATGATAACAGCGGTTTTCCCGAAGAAATAGTCTTTTTTCTTCAGAGGCCGAGCGAAGTAGAGCTGAAGAGAATTATGCTTGAGGTCATCAGAAATGAGCCCTGAACCGCAAAAAATCAGGATGACAATCATGATGAAAAGCATGAAGCCATCGGATAAATACGTTTTGAAATACGCAGGATTGATCTGAAGAAAAGGCACAGATTCCTGAAACATGAATTTGAAATCTTCCAACCGCTCTGAGACATAAATCCCAGCCAGGAAGACAACAGCCGGAACAAGACTCCCTGCAAATAACAGCTTAAAAAACTTTTTCCTGAATGTCAGTTTTATGCCGTAGCGGGTGATCGGCCACCAGGGAAGTTTTTTATCAAGAAATTCTCCGTCCCAGTGCGTGTACCCTTTTTCTTTAATTGTCATCAATCCACTCCCACTGCGTCGGCAAACAGGTCCTCAAGTGATGACTGGCTCTTCACGAAATGCCTCAATTGGACACTCTCTTCAGCAGCGATTCTAAAAAATTCCTGCCTGTTATAATCTGAAGGCGTGTAGACTTTCAGGATCCCATCCTCAGTCTCCTCCACTCTACATTTCTTCTCTTTCAATCTATCGAGAAAACCTTGCGCTTCTCCCTTTACCTTCATCTCATACAGGTCACGAATTTCTTTGAGCTTGGAAATATCACCCTCAGCCGCCACTTTCCCCTTATTCAGAATCACCACATAGCTGCAGGTCAGCTCGATATCCGGGAGGATATGAGATGAGATCAATACCTGGATATTTTTTTTAGAGGAGATATCCATTATCAGTTCCAGAATTTCTGTTCTTCCCTGGGGGTCCAGACCGCTTGTCGGCTCATCAAGAAACATGAGCCTTGGGTCATGAACGAGTGCCTGTGCCAGCTTGAGTCTTTGCTTCATCCCTCCGGAGTAGGTTTCCACTCTGCGGTATCGACTCTCCTCCAATCCGACATAATAGAGGACTTCGTGGGCGCGTTTCATGGCTTCCTGACGGGGCATCCCGGAAAGCTCTCCCAGATAGGAAGTGAAAGAAACTGCATCCAGCTCAGGAATGAAACAGTCATCTTCAGGCATATAACCCACATAGCGGCGTATTTCCGCCTGCTGTGTCTTGATGTCATAATCGAGAATACGGCCCTCTCCGCTGTTCGCAGAGAGAAATCCCAGCATGATGCGAATCAGCGTGCTTTTTCCGGCGCCATTGGGTCCAAGAAGTCCAATGGCTCCCTGGTCCAGATCCAGACTCACTCCATCGAGAGCCATAATCTTCCCGTAACTGAAGTGGATATCTTTAACCTCGATACTCATCTGTTCTATCTTATACCAAGCACTTTACTAAGAATACGATTATTTTGTGAGAAAAGTTTCGCAAATTTAGTTTTTCCATCGGCTACATCTCTTTGTCAGCAGTCGGAACATGCGTTCCTTCTCCGTAAACCAAAGCCCTGTATGCCTTTTCCACCCTATCCCAGTTCTCTTCTCTATCCAGAGCCCAGAATCGTCCTATCACCGTCACAATCTGACCGAGAGTAAGAGACTGGCACATATCAAGGACTTTGGTCACATAGATCGCACCACTCTCGGGTTTCTCTCCTCTCCGGCCGATCAAAGAATGAATAAACACTCGATCCATTTCAAGCTGTTTGGCCAGGCGAAGCAGGGCAAAAAGATGATCAATGGTCCCATGGGAGCTGTAGAACGAAACTATACCAAGGAGATGAAGGGCTTTCCGGTCTCTTTTGGCGCCTTCCATTGCCCAGAGAAACGCCTTGTTGCGGAAAAAGCTTTTGTCTCCAATGGATTTATCAATCTTGACCCGGTCCAGAAAAATCCGTCTGCCCGCACCGATGTGGAGATGACCGGCCTCAGAATTACCCACAGTCTGAGAAGGCATTCCCACAGCTTCGCCTGAAGCCTTGAGCAAAGCATGGGGGAAGCGAGACCATAATATGTCAAAGTTTGGAGTCCTGGCTTCTGCGATCAGATTTCCTTCTTTCTCCTCCCTCATCCCCCAGCCGTCCAGAATGAGGAGAAGCACTCTTCTCGCTGCACCATCATCTTTAAATGAGCTCTGCAGCATATTCTTTCCGGTCATCTCAGACGGTTTTTGTATCCCCAGTATATCTAGGAGCGTGGGAGCCACGTCAGCCAGCTCTCCTTCTCTGTTCATACCCAGGCTCTCCGGATTTTTCGATGCGAAATCAGCGATGATAAAAGGAACAGGATTCTTGGTATGGCCGGTGTTTATCGCTCCATCCGGATAAAGCCATTCTTCAACCGTGCCGTGGTCAGATGTGACAACAAGCGTGACTCCCTTTCTTCGGCAGTCTTCGATGACCCTTCCCAACTGACAGTCCGCTTCTTCAACAGCGCGGATAACCGCCGCTTTGTCCTCGATATGACCGACCACATCCACATTAGCAAAATTGGCTGTGATCATCCGGAAGAAGGGATTATCAAGATTTTTGGAAATCTCGTCTGCCACCAGACTGGCGCTCATTTCCGGCGTGGAAGCGTACGAAGAAATGCCCTCCGGAGAAGGGACGATAATCCTTTTTTCTCCTGGAAAGACCTCATCACTTTTTCCGTTCATAAAAAAACCGATATGAACAGCTTTCTCGGATTCTGAAATCTTAAGGGAATTCAGCCCCTCCTTTGAGAGGACTTCATATAAGGTATTCGGAATCTTTCCCTCTGGAGGAAAGGCCACTTTGACATCGAGCGAAGGATCGTACTCGATCATGCTCACGAAATTCAAACCCAAATCCTTTTTAACGGGAAAGGGACTGAACTCTTTGTGAATCAGGCTTTGCGTAAGCTCGATCTCTCTCTCCCCACGGATGTCGTAGAAAATCACATAGTCTCCCTTTTCGAACCTTCCGAGAGGCTGATCCGATGAGTCGACGGCGACTAAAGGTTCGAGCGCCTCGTCTTCCTGTCCGGTTTGATAGGCTTTTTTTATAGCCTCAACCATCGGGTCATTCCAGGGGGAATGTCCTTCCTGATCCATCCATGCTCCTCATATTAAGGCTATACTATAGGGACGAAGCTAAGGGATGTCAACCGCGATTAAAAAATTCAAAGATTATTGGAATTTGGAATAATGGGAGTTAAAGAAAATTGTTCTCTTCTAAATTCTATGGTTGAAAAATACGGAAACGTCAAAGTTCCCTTCGGATTTTTCACGCCATTCCCGCTTCACTCAACTCAATTCGCAAAATATCCGGAACGGTGCGTAATCCTGAATTTCTGACCTTTAACTTTCACGGTGATCTTTTTAAATTCCCCACTGCTTTTATAATCCTGTGGAGAGTAATACAGGAGATAATAGTTCTCTGACGCATCGACTGCATGTTTAAAAGAAGCCGCCGCATTTGTGGTGGCTTGAGTTATTCCTCCGGTCACTTGGGATAACTCCTTGAATGTACTGAACATTCCAATAGTTGTATCAAACATATCAAGCATTGAGTTAGAGCCTTCAAATCCAATGTCCTTAAAATAGGATTCATCCTTAAGATACAGAAAATGGAACAGAATCGATGAATCAGAAAAGGCTTTTTTGATTTTTTTGGGAACTACAGTATTGTACGAGGCGACCATGCTCATATAGTTGAGATAATCAAGGGCAGCCCAGATATTGTCTATAACACTGACCGGTGTTGGCATCGGAAAACCAATTAATTCCTGCTGGAGGAACAGAAAGACATTCTTCTGCCCGGGCAGTTTCTTCAGGTACTCGGAGACATCTATTAGTCTTTTTTCATCTATGTATCTCTGGCTCATGTACGCTTCTTGGGTACCAGTCACAACCCCTAACGCATCTTCCCTATAGTCACTTAAACCTGTCCAATCCAGAGGCCTTATGAACGCGTCTCTTCTCAGTTTTTCTATGAGTTGACCGGCTATTTCTGTTTTGGGCACAACTTCCCAGGAATCTTCCTTGAAGTTGTAAGTCTTCGTGGGAGTGGCAACGATCAGCTTATCGCCAGGGATGATGACTTTTTCAAAAAAATACCAGATAGCCTCTTCGACTTTGGGAAAAAAATCTCTGATCTCAAAAATGAGGACAAATTGTCTGAATAATTGGGGAGAAAATACTTTCTTCGCTTTCTCTTTGTCAAACTTCACATCTTCTCTTTCGATATTCGCTTTTTTTATCAGATAGACGGCTTCAATTTTCTGGAGCTTGCCATCCTCATAGACTTGAAAATCATCTATGGTTAGATTATCAATAAAGTTATTTCCCTTAAACACACGTACGGGGACTTCTATGTTGACGACAATAGTTTCATGGGAAATTTCTTGGGCCAGAAGGGTTAAACCGAACAGAAAAACTCCGATGAGAAGAACTGGCTTTTTCATGCTGAGCTTCCCTTTGCAATAATATTTTAAGCTAAATGAAAAAAAAATAAATAAATAAAAATAAAAAAGAATAAAAAAACATTTGATTCCCTTATTCCCGAAATAAGGTCTGACTCTGCAGCAATTTAAAAAGACTGAAGTTCAGGGGACCTGACTCCAGTGGTGTTGAAAATGAGCGGGGAATTGTGTTAAGTAGAAATCTTTCATTACAGAAAAGGAGGATGAAGAATGAGAAAAATAGGAATTATTTTTTCTTGCGTTTGGTTGCTCACTTTTTGCACGCAAATCGTCCACGCAGAATCTGCCAAAAAGCCCATTTCTTTTGACGATTTTATCCGCATTAAGCGTGTCAGCGACCCACAAGTCTCTCCGCAAGGAGATTTGATCGCCTTTGTCGTCACAGAAATGGAAAAGGAAAAGAACTCCAGTAACAGTAACATCTGGATCGTTCCCCTATCCGGAGGAGAGCCTCGGAGATTAACCTCCAGCCCCAAATCCGATTCGAGGCCCCGCTGGTCTCCGGATGGAAAAAGAATCGCCTTTATCTCCTCAAGAAGCGGGTCACCTCAAATCTGGATGATCGATCCCTGCGGAGGAGAAGCCTTTCAGGTCACAACACTATCCACTGGAGCGAGTGGCGTTATCTGGTCTCCTGCCGGGGACCACCTTGCGTTCCTCTCCTCTGTCTATCCGGACTGCCCGGATGACGAATGCAATAAAAAAAGAAACCAGGAAAAATCCGAGAGTGCAGTCCAGGCCAAGATGTTTCACCAGCTTCTCTTCCGGCACTGGAACGCATGGCAGGATGAGAAAAGGAGTCATCTCTTTGTCATTCCTGCGGGCGGGGGGAAAGCCGTCGACGTCACTCCAGGCGATTTTGATACTCCACCCATTTCTCTCGGGAGCGCTCATGACTACACCTTTTCCCCGGATGGAAAAACCGTATGTTTTGTCCGGAATATCGACCCGGAACTCAAAATATCTCTCGGTACAAACAACGACCTGTTCACCACTCCCATAAAGGGAGGGACGATCCGGCAAATCACTCAAAACAGAGCCAATGACACTTCTCCTCATTATTCTCCAGACGGAGGCTATATTGCCTATCGAGCCATGGACAGACCCGGTTTTGAGGCGGATAAATACAGCCTCATCCTGTATGACCGGAATAATCAGAAAGCTTCAAACTTGACAGAAAAAATGGACATTTCGGTCGATGATATTCTCTGGTCTTCGGATAGTTCCACTCTTTTCATCACATTTCAGGAAAAAGGCCGGATTTCTCTAGGCAGGATTGCACTCAAAAGCAAGAAGTTTGAAAAAATCCTTGACGGACATACTATCAGCTCTCCCTGCCTCGCCCCTGATGGAAAGACAATAGTCTTTCTCAAACAGGCGCTCAATCATCCCACAGATATTTACTCCCTGGATTTGAGAACAAAAAAAATCACTCAACTCACTGCGATGAATAAAGAACTCCTTTCACAAATTGAAATGAATCCCGCTGAAGAATTCTGGTTTGATGGAGCCGAAGGAGAAAAAATCCATGGTTTTCTGGTCAAGCCTCCCTTTTTCGATTCTTCAAAAAAGTATCCCCTGGTCATGCTCATCCACGGCGGGCCTCAAGGCGCGTGGTCAGACAATTTCCATTACCGCTGGAATGCCCAGATGTTTGCTTCACCAGGTTATGTGACAGCCATGATCAACTTTCACGGAAGCACTGGATACGGACAGTCTTTTACTGACTCCATCACGGGCGACTGGGGAGGAAAACCCTATGAAGATATCATGAAAGGACTGGATTACCTCCTCTCTCAGTATGATTTCATCGATAAGGGGCGATTGGCTGCTGCCGGGGCCTCTTATGGAGGCTACATGATCAACTGGATCGAAGGGCACACCACAAGGTTCAACTGTCTGATATCCCATGCCGGAGTTTATGACCTGCGCTCGATGCACGGAGCGACTGAAGAACTCTGGTTTCCGGAATGGGAGTTCAAGGGAACTCCCTGGACGAATAAGGAAATGTACGAAAAATGGTCGCCGAGTTTCTATGTCCAGAATTTTAAAACACCCTGTCTGGTGATCCACGGTCAGTACGACTTCAGGGTGCCAGTCACTCAAGGGTTTCAATTTTTCACAGCTCTTCAGAGAATGAAAGTCCCATCAAAAATGCTTTATTTTCCCGATGAAAACCACTTTGTCGGGAAACCGCAAAACGCGGAGCTCTGGTGGAGAACTGTTCTTGACTGGATTGCGAAGTATCTACGATAGGATAATCAACCAGGAATTTTTCTAACCTGGGTTATTCACGAGTTGAGGTTGCCGTAGATACGAGGCACAGCGCATGAAGCTGTGGTTGTCCACCGCGATTGTGCTGTAACGAAGTAGATGCGGTGAGATCAGCACGCCCTCAGGGGAAAAGATGCCGACATAAGATAATCAATTTCCCTTAAATGGTGTTTTGAAAAAGGTGTCGGCAGATTTTATGAATAATTCATGTTACTCGAGGTTCAGACTTAAAAGAGAAAAGGGGTCCACGCTCTTCCCAGCCACACTGACGGCCCAGTGAAGATGAGGTCCTGTCACTCGGCCAGTGGCTCCTACCTTCCCGATAACATCCCCTCTTCTGACAAAATCACCTCTCTTTACAAGAATCTTCGAAAAATGGCAGTAGAATGAAAAAACGCCAATCCCATGGTCGATGATCACTGCTTTCCCGGCATAATAGAGGTCTCTAGCAAGAACAACTCTGCCTGAATTGGAAGCAATGATAGATGAACCGTAGGGACTCGCCACATCCACTCCTTTATGGGAAGAACGGTGATAATTGTTAAACAGTCTCCTTTGTCCAAAATTGGTCCTGGCATTTC
>SMTZ1_10006265_pt1 | contig 20959 bp, 21 predicted proteins | sample DeeMarSWOR136_30_FD_25667 | JGI IMG/M metagenome (IMG submission 25667) | reverse complement strand
CCTGCGATGTTTGGATTTACCGTTTATAGCTCAATCGAACAGGCAGACACTACGGGAAAAATCCCCTTTCCGTCACCCATGGAGAGGATTGAAGGTGGACATGCCATTGTTGCCGTGGGTTATGACGACAAGATGAAGATTAAGAACAAGTACGGAGGGATCGAAACAACAGGGGCACTTCTCATCAGGAATTCATGGGGAGAGAGATGGGGAGAGGGTGGTTATGGATGGCTTCCATACGAATATATCCTGAGGGGACTTGCAGAGGATGTCTGGTCGATTCTGAAAAAGGAGTGGATCGATACAGGGGAGTTTCAGATTTAAGTCCGACCCCCAAAAAAAACGAAAACACCCTTGCAAAGAACAATGGGGTCAGACTCTCATTTTGCGTTTTTTGAAAAAGCCTCAGGTTTAGTGCCTTCAAAGAAATTTATCCCTGAAATTGAATAACCTGATTAACAGGACGAGGAGGATGAAGGAGGGAGGTTAGGAGATTGGGAGGTTAGGAGATTGGGAGATTGGGAGATTAGGAGATTGGGAGATTGCGTAATATAACCGCAGAAACCGTATAGCCGTTATAAATCCGAAAAGGCGCATTAAGCCCAAAGGCCCAACCTTTTTTTCGGAGGGATGGGCCTTTTTTTTTGGCATAAAACGTGCATAAAAACTGGGAAAATGCGGAAAACCCTTGACAAAGGGGATAAACCTGACAAAATCCCTTAGAATCCATCTGGGAATATGGTAACTATAAGAAAATACAAAGAAATGTAGCTGCTTTTACAAGGAGAGGACATGAAAAAGGACTCCATCTACAAAGGCTTCGTCTCTTTCCTCTGTTTTTCCCTCGTGCTCCTCACGAGCGGGCTGCCCAGGGTGGTTGCTGATGCCAAGGAGAGAGACCTCCCCATTGGAGAGATGATTTCCAGCGGCAAGGTAACGTTCGAGGCGAGGAAAAACGTATGGAAAAGGGTGGAACCATCTCATTTCCCCATCTTTCAGGGGGTGAAAATGCAAACTGATAAGGGCCATGCCCTTATTGTTCTGACCAACGACAGCCAGGTGGAAGTGGGGGAAAACAGCCTCTTCTCCCTTCAGCCCGATAACCAATTTCACCTGTTTCGAGGACGGCTCTCCTTTCGCATCCCACCGAGGGTTAATTTGCATTTCAGGGTGGGAAACTTGACCATTGGAAAGCCACGTCGTATGCAGGCCGCCAGGGACCTCGTTTTTCCACCAAAGAACCAGGAGGCCATCGGCTCGGTGGTCGTACGTCCCAATGGTGCCGTGACGGTAAAGAGCGCTCGAGGGCCCCTGTCCGTCCAGAATCAGGAAAGCGTTGTTCTGGCAGCACTCTCATCCAATGAGTCGATAACAATCCCCTCGGCCACGGCCTTCGGGGACACGGAACAGGTGGTGGCATTGGGCAGCGATCCGGCGGCAGACATGTACCCGACCGGGAAGGCCGCAACCGAGGAGCTTTTGGGACTGAGCACAAAAACATGGATGCTCATTGCCCTTGCGGCTACTGCGTTAGTCGGGGGAGGTCTTGCGTGGTATGCAGCCGGAAGCGACGATGACAAGGAAGTAATACCTTACACGCCTGCCTGCCCCTGAGAGAGGAATATTACCGGGATATTCGTTTATTCGACAAAGAGGTTTAACGGTCATGTCATCCCCGGACCCTTCTTATCATGGAGGGAGGCGGGATGTTCTTCTATACGATGAAAAAGAGAACAACCTCAACCCCCATTACCAACCTTTTCACTCTTCTCGCCGTTTCACCCGTCTTATCTTCCGTTCGTGAAGATAAAACCCTAAAACGTGCCAAATCATCCAACCGGGTCAGGGCCGGAACAGTTGCCAGGTATCAGTTACGATGTACTGGTTACCAGCTATCAGTTGCTCGTTATGGAGGAATGCCGAATTGCTGATAGCGAGCTCCTCATGACGAATTGCCAATTGCTGATAGCCAATAACTAATAGCACGAGCACGGCATGATAGATAAGGCCACGGAAATCCTTGTGATTATTCTCCTCGTCTTCACGCCCATTGCCTTCGGCTCACAGGTGCTCTGGGCCTTTTCACTCATGGAGTTGGGCATCCTCCTCATCATCATTCTAAAGTTAGCAATCAGTCATCAGTTACTGGAAAATCACCTAATACCACATTACGGATAACCAACCCCCAATCACTGATAACCAATAGCCATGTCCTCATACCCGGAGCCCTTCTCTGCCTTTTCCTCGGCATCGTCCTTCTGCAGATCATTCCGCTCCCGGCGGGTATCATAAAAATCATCTCCCCAAAAACCTATGAGATCCGCACTCAGCTGTCAGTCCCACGTTCAGGGTTACAAATTCGAAATCCGCAGTCTCAAATCCGAAACCCGCAATCCGGAGTCCCAAATCCTCATGCCTCAAACCTCAAACCTCAAACAGGAGGCGTAAATCCGCAATCCGAAATTCGAAATACGCAATTACAATCCATCCCCCTCTCCCTCTTCCCCCTCGCCACCAAGATCGAACTCCTCAAATGGCTCACCCTGGTCGGCCTGTTCATCTTCCTCGTCCTCTGGAGGCTGCCGGGCAACGGGTACCGAACGGCCCAGCATCTCATTATCGCCATCTTCCTCGTGGGCGTCTGCGAATCCCTGTACGGAATATTCGAATTCTTCAGCGGACACCGTCACATCCTTAACCTGGATTGGTCCGCGCGTATCCTCTCCGTCACGGGAACCTTCTTTAACCGCAACTACTTCGCGGGCTACCTCATCATGGTCATTCCGTTAGGATTTGGCCTTCTCTTTTCCCGAAGGACAAACCGACCGACGGCGTTCAACGACTGGCGGTCTCGCCTTTCCTCCCTGGACGGAAAGACCCTCCTCATTGGGTTTGGGCTGATCCTGATGATCCTCGGGCTCCTCCTCTCGGCATCGAGGATGGGGATTATGAGCCTCCTCCTCTCATTCAGCCTGCTCATTTTCCTCCTCAACGTTCCGCGAGCCGAGAAAGGGGTTGCACGGGCATCGGTGCTGATTTTCGGGATAGCAGTTCTGTGGGCGGGGTGGATTGGATTGGATGCCGTGATTAGCAGGTTCTTCACCGCATCCCAGGGACTCGAGGAAAGGTGGGTGATGTGGACCGCCACCCTCGGGATTTTCAAGCATTATCCCCTCTTCGGCTCAGGCCTCGGCACCTTTACGGAAGTATTTCCCATGTACCGACTATTTCATGCTCGGGGGCTTTTTACCCATGCTGAGAACGATTTTCTCCAACTTGCCTCGGAGGCCGGCCTGCTCGGGGTTGGATCGCTCATGGCCCTGTTCTCCTTTCTCGTTTATAGGGCAGTCACGGGGCTCCGCGCTCTTCCCCGTGGGGATCCGCAGAGATATATCGCGATCGGTGCCCTCGTGGGCACGCTGGCGTTGATGTTCCACAGCACCATGGAGCGAAACATCCAGGTTCCCGCCAACGCCTTTCTCTATACCGTTATGTGGGCAATAGTCCTTCGAATCACCACCGGCCCGCACATCAGAGGCGGAGGGAACCAAACACGTAATGGCAGGGCTAACGGTATCGCGGGGTCTTTTTGAGAAGCAATCCCCCTGGCTGACGAAATGAAGAGACAACTCTCACAAGATATGCACGTCTTGGAACTCATTAAGGGAGGGGCACAAACATTCACCTTAAGGATCATAGGATTGGCGCTGACCTATATTCTGACCATTCTCATTTGCAGAAATCTCGGTGCGAGAAGCGTCGGTATCTATGCTCTATCCTTAACGATTGTAGGAATCGCATACGCGCTGGGAAAACTCGGGATAGAGAATGCCGTTTTACGGTTTACCGCTGAATTCTCCGCCAAGGATGACTACGGTGTCATCAAGAGAATATATGCCCTTTCCATCAAATTGCTTGTGCCCTCTGGCATTATCGTGTCCGTCCTTATGTTCCTCGTCTCACCTTTGCTCGCACAATCCCTCTTCCACAAGGAGCATCTATCCTTGTCCCTGAGAATCGTCTCCCTCGGTATTCTACCGACCATGCTGTTTTCCCTGAATGCCGAAGCACTGAGAGGATTAAAGCGAATAAGAGCATACTCATTTCTCCAATCGCCGGCATGTTATGCCTTCAGTATAGTGGCTCTGCTCATTTTTCTCTCGTTTTCCTCTGACGTCCTCTTACCCGTTTTTGCCTATACAATCTCGGTTTTCCTCGTAATGGCTCTCAGCTTTTACCTCTGGATCAGCGCTCTAAGGCCCAAGGCCACTGGCGTTCGGTATGGCCAATTCGATCTTCGTGATTTATTGAGCGTTTCTCTTCCCATGTTCATAACCTCCTTCTCAGCACTCATCATGGGGTGGGCTGATATCATCATCCTCGGCCTCTTCAGGCCGGAGACAGATGTTGGGATCTACAGCGTGGCCTTACGTGTGGCATTGCTCCCGAGTTTCGCCCTCATGGCGATAAACAGTATAGCAGGCCCGAAGTTCGCGGAGCATCACGGCAAAGGAGATATGGCAGGCGTTAAGAAAATAGCCCAACAAGCAGCGAAGCTTACCGGTTTATCGTCCTTACCCATCATTATCGCCTTGCTTGCCGTTCCCGAACATATTCTCGGGCTGTTTGGAAATGACTTCGTTGCGGGGAAGTACGTGCTCTTAATCGTCGTCTTAGGACAACTCGTAAACTGTTCTTGCGGCTCAGTGGGGCTCTTCCTCAACATGACCGGGAGGCACATCCTGGTCAGGAACGTCATCTCAATGGCGACGCTGCTGAACATAACACTGAATCTGATTCTGATCCCCCGATACGGTATTCATGGAGCCGCCCTCGCAACAGCGATAAGCACGGTTTTCTGGAATGTGATCCTCATGATCTCCATTTATAAGATATTCGATTTCTGGACTCTTTACGTTCACTTGCCGTTGCCTCGGTCAAGGAGTGTGAGCCTATGAGGGTGGATTTCCTCATCCTGGGAGCGCAAAAATCTGGCACGACTACGTTCCACCAGATCCTCTCCAAACACCCGCACATCTGCCTTCCGGGATGTAAGGAAACGTATTTCTTCGTGGTCGACGAATACTTCGAAAAGGGCCTGGATTCTTACCTCGACCACTTCTCGAAATGCGACGGGAAAAGGGTCCGCGGCGAAGTCTGTCCGGCATATATCTATTGGGATTACGTCCCGCAACGGATAAGGGATCTCCTGGGAACCGAGATGAAGCTCATATTCGTTTTACGAAACCCGGTGGACCGAGCATACTCCCACTATCTGATGAATGTCCACAAACGCGGGATAGAGAAGGAGCCGTTTGCTCAGGCCGTGAACCTGGAACCGGAGAGGATCAGTAAGAGCTGGAATGACCGACACCTCTACAGCTACATAGACCGGGGTTTCTACGCCAGGCAAATTAGCAGGTATTTAGAGTTCTTCCCCAGGGAAAATATGAAATTCATCGTCTTTGAGGATTTCATAAGGAACCGGGAAAACACACTCCGAGAACTACTGGATGAACTGAACTGCGATTTCAACCTCCTCCCCAGGAACGCCCTGAGCATAAAGGCCTTCTCCACGGGGAATCCGCGCTCAAAACTCCTGAGGGATTTTATCTATAGGCCCAAACCCCTGCCCCAGTTCATCAAGGATTGGCTGAGGGACAAGCTCGGGGACGAAGGGATTTACAGATTAACCGTCAAGGCCATGGAAATGAACCAGAAAGAGTTCACCAACAATGAGAATAAGGTCGATGAGAGCCTGAAGAAAACCCTTATAAGCCTCTACAGGGAAGATATACGGAGACTGGAGGACATCACAGGGGAAGATCTATCCCAGTGGTATGAGCATTAGGCGTCGGCCATCGTTTGGAGCTGGTCCTTCGATGCAAAGGATAAACATACTTCACATTATAGAATCGCTCTTTCCCTATGGGGGAACACCCCGCAAGCTTCTCACCATAGCAAGAAATGTAGACAGGGAAAAATATCGAATATTTGTCGCCGTTTTTCAGAGGGAAGTGGAATTAGAGGAAAAATTTCGGGAGGCGGGCGCCGAAGTAGTCTTACTCAGGGCCCGGAAAAAATGGGATGTCCTTACGGTCATGGACATCCTGTCCGCCATCAGAACATACAGAATCAACCTCGTAAACACCCACTTCAGTCGAGCCAACGTCTATGGACGAATAGCCGCCATCGTATCGAGGGTACCTGTTATCGTCAATGAACATGGTATTCCGCGGAGCCATAAATTGACCGTGAAGATCATGGACAATCTGCTGAGCCTTTTCACGGAGAAATTTATTTGTAATTCCCATGCGGTCTTGAGGGAAGTGAAGAGGGATATCTTTATCCGCAGGGCAAATTTTGCAGTGGTCCAAAACGGAATCGATGCGAACGTATTTTTTGAAACCAATTCAAATAACCGCAACGGCTTGAGGAGGCAGCTCAGCATTAATCCCGATGACATTGTCATCGCGAATGTCAGCGGGCTCATACCAATACGGGACCACAGAACCCTGATCCATGCCTTTGCGGACATTCATAAGAAACTCCATACGGTGAAGCTGCTCCTCGTCGGCGATGGTCCACTGCGCGGGGAATTAACCGAATTGAGCGAGAGATTGGGTGTTGAACGTTCCATAAGCTTCACGGGCTATCGCAGTGACGTCCCCTCTCTGTTGAGGCTCGCCCATATTTACGTCGACCCAACCCTCCTCGCCGGAGGATTTCAGTTTAACGTAATGGAGGCCATGCTCTCGGGACTTCCCGTCATAGCGGTCAGTGCCGGCGTGCCTCCTGATGACATAATTCGCCACAATGTGGATGGGGTGCTGGTCCCGCCGGGGAATCCGGCCTCCATGGCAAAGGCCCTTGAAAAACTCATTAAGGACGGATCAGAACAGAAGAGGCTCGGGCAGGCCGGAAGACGGAAGGTACTGGAAAAGTACAGTGCCGAAATGTTCGTGCGCAATATCTGCAGGGTTTACGACGAGGTCATCCATTGATTACCCGGATGGAATTCAAGGATAAATCGAAGTATCTCGGAGTCCTCCTCGCGAGTATTGTCGTGGCCGTTGCCATAATCTCAGGCTATTCGAAAATGCAGGTTATCGTTATCGGGAGCGGATTACTGTTCACCATGCTCGTCTTAACGAATTTTACGAGAAAAAACATCCTCCTTCTCATGATAGCCATACTGCTGGGATTGAACCTGTTCAATTACACGGATATACGCCTCAGCTATCCGTATTTGCGGTATATCAGGGTGGTTTTAATCTTTATCACCCTCATTGTCATTGTAGCAACTCAGAATCGTCACGACCTACGGTTTCACTGGGCTAACTGGGACCTCTATCTCCTGGGCTTGTGGGGAGTAGTATGCTCTTTCTTCGCCATAGAACGGACGGACTCGCTGCTGTACGCACTATGGCTCTTGCTCTCGTACGTGATCATCGTGGAAACGGTGGCATCCTTCGATCAGAAGGACGTACTCCTGAAGAGGCTTATCACGGTTTTCGCCCTGGTTTCGGGTTGGTTCGTAATCTGGTCCCTCGCCTCCAAGGGGTACAGAGAATTAACGACGGTAGCTCCTCAATTTACGGGGGTCGAGGGAGAATTTGGCGCCAGGACTTCATTTGGGGCTACGTGCACATTGGCTTTTGCATCTTCATTAGCCCTTCTCCAGGATAGAAGATCACGGGGGTACATCAAAGCTTTTTCCAACTTAGCACTGCTTGGCTCACTTACGGGCAGCGTTGTGTCCCTCTGCCGTGCTTCATGGTTAGCTACCAGCGTTTGTGCAGCCTTTTATGCCTGGATTAAGAGAAAGGTAAGATACACGAAATATGCTCTGGCTATCCTCTCGCTTATCGGGCTGTTTGCCATAACGTGGTTCGCCGATATTTTGCCTCCGAGTTTCACCTCAGCAGTGGAGGCTCGTATAGAATTCTCCGGCATTGAGTTGAGAGGAAGAACGCCTGTGGAACAGACACGGCGAACCGTATGGGCCGCGAATCTCGAATATGCTGCAGAAAGCCCCGTATTTGGGAGCGGTGTGGGGTGTTCCGGCAAAATATATCATTTTATTGATCCCTTCTATTCATCGATCCTCCTCATTTCCTCTGATCTCGGCTACGGCCCTCACAATAGCTATCTTCAAATCCTTGTCGAGACGGGCATGGTTGGGTTTGCCCTCTTTATCGTAATACTCGTCAGGACGTTCATAAGTATTAAGAGATGGAAGGCATCAGTTCAAACAAGGGATGCCGTCTTGTTGGTTCTTTCGGCAATAATGGTGAACTCCTGAAGAAGGGATGTGAAGAGGACTGAAGTGAGTACGGGAAAGGTCGCCCTTTTTACCAATATAATTCCGCCTTACCGGATTCCCTGCTTTAACAGAGCTGCCGAAACTGCTCAGTTTGGGCTTGACGTCTTCTTTTTCGCCCGAACGGCAAGGGATAGGCAATGGAAGGTTTATGAGGAAAGAATCAATTTTCGCCATAAGATATTAAAAACCATCCCAGTTTATCTTGGGGAAGAGCAAACCCTCTATCTTAGTTACGACGTGTTTTTTCACCTGTTACAAGGCCGCTATGATGCAATAGTGTTGGGAGGGAAAAGCTGAAACGCCTCATGGTGAGGAACTGTTCCGCCTTTTTGGTCCCGGGCACGGCATCTTTCGAGTACGTCCGGGCATTAGGGGCACCCGCGGACAGAATTTTCACCGTTCCGAATGCCGTGGATGACGACCACTATCACAAAGAGTTCTTGAGGCTGGTGGGCGCGAAGGAGCGCATAAAGAGCGAAAGGGGCTATCCAGCAACGATCTTCCTCTTCTCCGGCCGATTCATCCGGAGAAAGGGCATTCAGCACCTACTCGCGGCATTTCGGAAACTGCAAAGAGAAAAGGGAGATGTCGGCTTGGTATTACTCGGCGATGGGCGCGAGCGAAGACAATCCGAAGACTACTGTAAATCCCATGGAATCAGGAAGACTTACCGAAATATTACACGGCCGGCGATATCTTCGTCCTGCCATCTCTGACGGAGCAATGGGGCCTGGTAATAAACGAAGCTATGACATTTGGTCTGCCCATTATCTCAACCGATGTGGTTGGAGCGGCTCATGATTTGGTTAAGCACGGGGTGAATGGCCTCGTCGTGAAGCCCGGAAATTCGATAGAACTCTATCGGGCTATGAAACAGTTATTGGATCATCCACAATTGAGAAGAAAAATGGGGAAGGAGTCATTGAACATTATCCGGGATTACACGCCTGAGGCGTGGGCTGAAAACTTCGTATTCGCCATCGAAAGGACCCTCGGATATTCATGAAGATGAAAGTTGCCAACATAACACTTGACGGCAGGGTGGCGGGGCCACAGAGCCAGATTGTTCGGGTCGCCGAGAGGCTGAGGCGAAAGGGGATTGAGACTGTTGTTCTCATGCCCAGGAGAAACTCGGAGATCGTCTATTCTCAGCTCGTCGAAAGGGATATCCCGGTGAAGAGGCTGAACTTACACTATCTGACCACCCATAAGCCCCACCTCGTGGCGTATGCTTTCTCCTTCCTCCCGGAATTGTGTTCCCTTTACTGGCATTTACGGAGGGAGAGGGTCTCACTGGTACACTGCAACGGTTCATGGCAACTGAAAGGGGTTATTGCCGGAAAGATCGCCGGGGCTAAAGTTATCTGGCATATACAGGATACCTGCATGCCGTGGGCGATAAGAACCCTCTGCAGGATATTGGCCCGTTCCCTCTGCGACGGATTGATATTTGCCGGAAAAAGCGCCAAGGACTACTACGCGAACGGGAACGGGCTCGGCGCGAGGAGAACCGCGGTAATACAGGCTCCGGTAGATACCTCGCATTTCAATCCAGATGATGTACCGCCCGATAGCCTCATGGCCAATACTCCCGGGATTAAGATTTCCACCGTGGGTTATGTCAATCCCTTCAAGGGAATCGAGTATTTCATCGAGATGGCCCGTATTCTCAATGCCACATACCAGAAGCTTCACTTCTACATCGTCGGCCCCGAACTCGATAGCGAAAGAACCTACGCGCGGGAGATGACTCGGTTATCGAACCGATACAACCTCAAGAACGTCCACTTTTACGGGATCTGTGACGATGTCCCCCGAATCCTGAAGGGAACCGATATTTACGTCTGTTCGTCGGTTACGGAAGCATCGCCCATGTCCGTCTGGGAGGCGATGGCCATGAGGAAGGCCGTCGTTTCGACCGATGTGGGGGACGTCAGGAGATTCATCGAGGACGGGAAAAACGGATTCGTCGTCCCGCCGCGGGATGCCGAGTCCCTTGCCCACAAGGTGGGCATTCTCATCGAAAGCGAGGAGCTGCGGGATAGCTTCGGCAAGCGAGCTCGAGCAACAGCGGTACGGGACCTCGATGTGGGGATATGTGCTGATAAATTTCGGAGATTCTACACTGAAATATTACGGGGCGGGGAGATAGACCATGCGATAACAATCCAATGAGCGCTTGTGTAAAACTCACCATGGTATCGAAGTACTTTCATCCCGAGCCCTGCTCCACCGGGCAGCTGTTAATGGAATTGGGGTCAGAGCTGCGAAAAAGGGGGGTTACCATTACCGTACTGACAGGGAGAGCACGGCTTGTTGGAAACGGGGAACTTCCCGCACACGGGAACTATGATGGTATAGGAATACGAAGGGTCTGGTGCACGAAGTTCAACAACGGGGGCGTTGCGGGGAAAGCGATTAATCGTATGGCATTTACCGGATCCGTATTGCTCCATCTCCTGCTCAAGAAACAGCACGTGCTGCTGGTGACCTCAGATCCTCCATTCCTTTGCTGGGCGAGCATGGTCTTGAAGAAGTTCAGGGGAGGGAAATTCATCTATCTCCTCCACGACATCCACCCGGACGCCTCGGTGAAACTCGGATATCTTAAGGATGACGCTCTCCTCAAGAAATCCTGGGATTGGCTGAATCAACGAGCGTATGAGGAAGCGGATTCCATCGTGGTGCTGGGTAACCATATGAAGCGTGCTATTGAGGGACGACTCAACGGCAACGGGTCGGGCAAAATACGGGTGATTCACAATTGGGCCGATGGCGACTTTCTTAAGCCGATGAGGGGGAGTGACAATTGGTTTCGGAAGCGGCTGGGTTTGGAGAACAAATTTGTCGTGCAATACTCCGGGAATATCGGGGGGTACCACGACTTTGAAACGGCAATCCGTGCTGCCGAGCGATTACAAGACTTACAAGATCTGAGATTCGTCTTCATTGGTGAGGGCGACAAGAAGCGAAAAATCGTGGAAATGGCCCGTGACCGAAAATTACATAACGTCATATTCTTGCCGTTTCAGCCGAGGGAACGCTTGCCCTATTCGCTAACGTGCGGAGATGTTTCCCTCGTCACCCTGGAGAGGGGATTAGAGGGATTGTCGGTTCCCTGCAAGCTGTACACGTCTCTTGCTGCCGGACAGGCCGTCTGGGGCCTCGTGGGAAATGATTCTGAAATAGCCGAGATAATTGAAACGCACAGATGCGGGTTCAGAACCGATCAGCACGACGTGGATGCCTCGGTCGAGATGCTCACAAAGCTCTACACGGATCGCGAGCTCTTGGCCGAGATCAAGGGGAATGCCCGGAGGTGTTTTGAGCGCCATTTCGACAAGAAAATGGCGGTGGAGAGGTACGTCGAGCTCCTGAGGGAAGTGCAATGATCTGCCGAATACCGCGTAAGGAAAAGGGCGAGGAATAGCAATGGCTCAGTCCCATCAAACGTATGCTTTAACCCAGAGCCTCCTTAACGGGGATCTCCGCAAACGGTCCCTTGACGTCTTCCTTGCCCTTCTCGGGTTGATCCTCTCGTCCCCCGTGTGGATTATCGCATCCCTCGCCATATTTTTGGAGGACGGGCCGCCGATCTTCTTCTCCCTGACCTTGCCCGGGAGGTATGACAAGCCGTTTTCGTGCCTTAAATTCCGGACCATGAAACACCTCAAAGGAGGAAGACACGAAATGGTTTTCCTGGAGGACGACCCTCGGGTTACCAAGGTGGGAAGGATCCTCCGGGCAACCGCTTTGGACGAATTGCCACAACTGATAAATATCCTCAAAGGGGATATGAGCTTTGTAGGCCCGAGGCCCGTGGACAGATCAGAGGGGAACCCTCGATACGCGGATATATCCCAGGTTCCCGGCTACGAGCTGAGGAGGAGGGTCCGCCCGGGCCTAACGGGAATTGCCCAGCTCTATGCCGATAAATATATTTCACCGAAAAACAAGTTTCGCTACGACAACGTCTACGTAAGAAACCTGGGGTTCCCCTTGGACCTCAAAATCATCCTGTTCTCCTTTTGGGTCACCTTCAAGGGGAGCTGGGAACGGAGGGGACGGAAAGTCCGGCGTCGTCCGTAAGTGGATTGCCACGAAACAATCTGAGGCAACGATGAAGAGCCTGTTTGGGCGGTTGGACTCCATCAAGGACGGATGGGATCAGGCCGCAACCGAGGACGCAATACACTACATCCTGGGGAGCAAGCTCAAGGAAGGTTTGGATTTGAAGGCCTTCCTCGATTTGAAAGCAGAACAGGCCCAGGAGGATACCGCGGATTTTTTCACCCAAATGGATTTTATCCCCTCTGGAAAACGGATGCTGGATATTGGGTGCGGTATCGGGGGGATGACCCGATACTTCTCCGAGGTGTTTGCCGAAGCCCATGGAGTGGATATCTCGGAGGAAATGGTCAAAAAGGCCCGCGAGCTGAACAACGACAGGGAGCATCTCCATTTCAAGACCATTAATGGGTTTGATCTCTCTCCCTATGAGGATAGTTTTTTTGATTTCTGTTTCTCCTTTGCCACATTCCAGTATTTCCCGAGCGAGATGGTGATCCAAAACTGTTTTAGGGAAATAGCCCGTGTATTGAAACCCCAAGGATTGTTTAGGGCTCAGCTTGATGGGAGAAGGTGGATCGCATCGAGGACCGCTCTACCCATCTATCGACCGCTGTACAATTTCCTGCGCAACAGCTGCTTCCTTACGGTTTTCGGGAGGCTTGTCGCGGATAGCATAACCATTAGGGCGTATCGAGGCATGGCCATATCGTCGAAGGCCGTGATTGATATCCTGCAAGCACTCCCTTTCAAGGACATAACTATCACGGGCAAGAATACGAGCCACATGTGGATTTCGGGGAGAAAGGCAGGATGAAATTTACCATCGGATTTGAAAAGGAAGACACGAAGACATTGCACAGGTTGTGGGACGAGATCATTCGATCCCACCAATGGACTGAGGGCAAATTCACGAGGACCTTCGAGGAAAAGTGGGGTGAATACCACAATCGTTGCGCACTTGCCTTTTCCAGCTGGGCAGGGGCAGCTCTGGCGGCCCTGGAGTTCTTCGATGTTAGGGAAAAAACCGTTCTGTGCCCCTCCAACACCTTCATGGCCACGCCCCTGAGTGTCATAAAAGCGGGGGGGAATGTGGAATTTGTGGATTGTAATAGAGATGACCTGTGTATGTCCTTCGATGACCTAAAACGGAAAATCGATATCCACAACCCTCAAGCGATATGGGTCGTCCATATTGGCGGGCATATAGCTTTTCACATCGAGGAGATAGCCGCTCTTGCCAGGGAAAAAGGCATAGTCCTGTTGGAGGATTGCTCCCATGCCCATGGAGCTTCGTGGAATGGCAGGAAGGCAGGTACGTGGGGAGATGCGGGGATTTACTCATTTTATGCCACGAAGACCATCTCAACGGGGGAAGGCGGGATGCTCGTTACGGACAATGATGACCTCGTCACATTCGCCAGGGGATACAGAAATTACGGCAAATTGGATTATCAGATTCAGGGACTGAACTTCAGGATGAGTGAGTTCACCGCTGCCCTCGGGTGTGTACAGACAGGGAGGCTGAACCAAATCGTCGCGTGGAAGAACGAATACGTTCAGAAGCATCTCGACCCCCGGTTCCCCAACAGGGTGAAGTTCCCCGGCGGGATGATTTCAGGATACTACAAGTACATCGTTTTCGACCCAATCGATAAATCAACGGGCAAGGTGTACGACACGCCATGTCACAGAATTATGAACAAGAACGGCGACTTACCGAATACCGAGTGGGTGGCAAGGAACCATTGGTGTGTTCCGCTCTACTACAAAGGAGGGTCCCGGTGACCGCCGAAGAAATGCATACCATCCAGACCGACATGAAGAGATACTATGAGGCCTGGTGGGAAAATCCACAAGACCCGAGAAGCGCCATTTTCGACAGGCTCAACAGAGTCGTTTCTGGAAGGTTTCCACAGGGCGATGGCAAACGTGCCTTAGATGTTGGCTCGGGCAAGGGAAGGATCATTTCCCTTCTCCGCGGCACGGGTTACCGGGTTACCGCGGTTGAACTGAACGAGAAGTTCGCCAGGGGATTGCGGAGGCATTACCCGGAGGTGGAGGTCATCGAGGGAGACTTTAACGCAGTGCCGGTACACGGCAGGTTCGATATGGTCACGGCCATTGAATTTGTCCAGAACCTTGACAGGGAGGGGTTACGAAAATTCCTCAAAAAGGTGTCCACGCTTACCAATAGGCTCGTAGCCAATATTTCAAACAAGAATTCACTCCATGGCTTCTGGACCGCATTCCGTGGCTTCCAGAAACCCTTTGTTCACACCTACACGCCTGAGGAGATCGAGCGGATGCTCGGGGAAGTCGGTTTCCAGGTGACCTACACGAGGGGCATAGGACTCTTGACCCCTATCACGTTACTGTCGAATTTCAGATGGAGAATCATTCCGATCTGCATTGCGAGGGCATTGAATACCATAGGAGACCGGGTATTTCCCAGGTTTTGCCATCTCTATTATCTCGAGGCACAAAGGAGGAGTTGAGGAAGATATGAAAGTAGGAGTAATCGGGGGAAGCGGCTTCATCGGTTCTCATCTCGTGGACAAGCTGATAGAGCATGGACATGATGTTACCGTCTTTGACATCATGAGGCCACAGAGAGATGATGTCCGTCATATTTACCTGGACCTCTTTGATTTTCATAAAGTAGTGATCGCCTTGGCAGGTGATTACGAGGCGATCTATCTCCTCGCAGCAATGGCTAACATCAACGACATTCATAAGAACCCCGTCGAGACGGCCCTCGTTAATTTTCAGGGCGTGGTGAATGTCCTTGAGGCTATGAGGAGGTACGGAGGGAGGTTGATATTTGCCAGCACCGTGTGGGTATATATGTTGGCGGGAAGGGGGCAAATCGACGAGGATACCCCTCTCTTGGTGCAGAATGTGAATCACACCTACACGGCATCCAAGGTTGCTGCTGAGCTCTATATCCAAAGTTATCACAAGCTTTATGGTATAGATTTCACCATCCTTCGATACGGCATCCCCTACGGACCAAGGGGGCGGGTTGGTACCGTTGTGACGAATTTTATTGTGAGCGCATTACGCGGAGAACCAATTGTTATCTATGGAGATGGAAACCAGCACAGGTATTTCATCTACGTTGAGGACCTAGCAGAGGGCAATGTAGCTGCCCTGAAGCACGTGGCGCGAAATCAAATTTACAATCTGCAAGGGCTGCGCAAACACAGCATTAAGGAGATTGCAGAAATTATCCGAAACCTGTTGGGAAATGTGAGAATTGAGCATGCGGATGTGAGGCCTGGGGATTATGATGGAAGGATTATCTCCTCCGAAAAGGCGAAAAGGGAATTGGGATGGGTGCCAAAGGTGGACATAGAGGAAGGCATAAGAAGATACGTCGAGTGGTACAGAGACAATAACGGACGAATGAAAAACCATGAAATTGAGTTTGTACTTCCCCGACGCCCCCGATCGTATCAAGCGCAGGATATTCTGAATAGATATTTCTTATTGAGACGCTGAGAAACAGACATTTCCCCCTTCTCTTCCCCTTCCCTTTACCTCCCTATCGGTTCTTTCGACAGATCATTGCTGAATGGTACGTCCAGGCCACTGTAGCCACCGGAGGAAGAGCTCGCAACATCACCTCCTTGACGAGATATTTGAGCAGGCCCACCCCTCCATACTCATGCGTATATATCCGCAGCGAGGGATTGGTAACTCTCTGTCGCAATACCTCCAAGCCACATGTCTGGGCTAGTCTTCGTATGGTTTTGGGGGAATAGGAGTTTATGTGGCCAAGCTCATCAAATACGAAATCCCGCCGTAGCCCGAAATTATCCTCCAGGGGAACTTCCACAAATACGTACGTGGCTGCGCGAGCTGCCTCGTACAAGAGCTTTCTGGGATATTCCGCATGCTCGAGGACATGACTGAGAACGGCCAGATCAAATGTGTCGTCTTCATATGGAAGAGCGTACCCGTCAAAGACCTTGCATTCGACCAACGATTCGATCTTTCTTTCCCGGATCATGTGAAAGGCCTTCTCCGACAATTCCAGGGCGTAGAGCATGTCGCCGAACTTCAGATCGGAGAGCCGTTTCAAGATGGATCCTTCCCCAGCTCCGATTTCGAGAACGGTACTATGGGGATAATCCCTGCACAGCCCGACGATATTATCCGCCTTATCCATCGCCCCCAACCAACACCACTCTGACTCGCCCTCGCAGTAGCCATCATATATCTCCCGAAATCGATTGCTCACGGAAAAATCCTTCATTTGAACGCTCCGCCGGCACAGTGATGTGGCCCGACACGTATCGGTTATAGACCTTTACATGACTTATGCCCTCTCCGTGATCCCATAATAACAGAGGGAACCCGGCTTAACAAGGAGGAAAGGGGAAAGACCGTCGAAGGTTGGAGGTTTGAGGTTGGAGGCGGAGATGAAATGTCAAATGGCAATGAGTTGGTTGGTTGTATTGGTTTGATTTGTTAAATTGGTTAAGAATGGAAAGTTCAAATGTCAAAATCCAAATTTCAAAGTTCAAATGTCAAATGGCTGACGAGTGATGACAAAGGAACACCAGCACGACCTCTGTTGGGAGTCATCGGTCCGGTCTTTCCATTCCGCGGTCTTCGGTCGTCGGTCAGCGGTCTGGTTTTCGCGGTCTGCCGTCCGCCGTCTTCGGTCCTAATCATCACGAACACGAACAACGGAAACGGACACGAAACTCTGAGCGAAGGGGAATTTGCACAACAGCCCATTGTGCGGCGAGGAGCGATTTTTCCGGAGGTCTCGGGTCACATCACGAGCACTGAAGCGAAAGGACAATGGTCTTCTGAGATAAAAAAACAGGCCACAATGGCCTGTTTCTCACCGAAGATTAATCCCTATCGACTGCTCACATCCCTTGGGGCGCTCACCCCACAGGTGGACCATCCATCTCCTTGCCCTTCCCATCCGGCGGCCCATCCACTTCATACTTTCTATCCTGGGGGGGACCATCCGTAGGGAGAGCCTCTGATTCGGGAGGAGGCGGAACATCGGGATTCCCCCCTTCAGGCAACGCCGGTGGTCCATCCTCTACCTGTGCCCTCCCCAACGGAGGACCATCCATCACCGGATCTTGCCGGTCCGATGGCTCATCAACGTTGCTCGCCTTTTTCAGCGGATCGCCGCGCTGAACACCCTTTTTCCCCGAGGGGAGTGATTTGGTAATCGGGAGGGTATCAGGATCCCCCGTTGTGAGAGAACCTCGATGGGAACTGCCGGGTTGGGGGTTTCTGAGAACGCTATGCCGCCCCTCCCGTGTCTCTGAACCCTTCCATTGCTGGATGATAATCACCCTGCGAACATTGCCCATGTCATCATAGATCATGGCGGAGCTCCAGGGATGGATAATCCTCTTAATGCCATCCGATAACGGTAGGCCCTTGAAATCGAGGAAGACTTCACTCTCTCCCACGGCTTCATCGAAGCTGAACCGGATCCCCGTCACTTGTTGAACGGCCTTCAGCAATTCGCCCCGTGCCACCCCGTCCGCGTGCACGGAGATGAGGTTTCCATTAACCTCAATCGAGTCCGAAGCGTGTGCTGCCCAGGCACACATACACACGATCAGCAGGGTAAGACCGATGTGTTTTATCCTCGGTTTCATGTATTTCCCCCCTCAAGAATACAAGCATTGTCCCCCCGATGCAATACGTGGGGAGCCGTGATCCTCCCCCTCCTACCTCTTTACTGCCGGCCAGCTCTCACCATTGGCGGCATTATAAGGCGACCAATTGATCCAACCCCAGGTAAGATGGGCATAGTTATCATCGAAGACCTCAAACCATCCGCCGTATGTGGGAAAGGAACCGAGGCCAATGACGATCTCATCCCTCCCATCACCGTCGATATCACCACAGGCAGGCCGCGTCTCACCATTGGCGCTATTATACGGCGACCAATTCACCTGACCCCAGGCCTTATGTGTGCAGCTGCCGGTATCGTAGTCGAAGACCTCAAAGTATCCGCCTTTGGCGGGATACGAACCGAGGCCGATAATGATCTCATCCCTCCCATCTCCGTCGATATCACCACAGGCAGGCCGCGTCTCACCATTGGCGCTGTTGTAAGGAGACCAGCTGACCCGACCCCAGGCCTTGTGAACCAGATTGGCAGCATCGTAGTCGAAGACCTCAAAGTATCCGCCTTTGGCGGGATACGAACCGAGGCCGATAATGATCTCATCCTTTCCGTCCGCGTCAATGTCACCACAGGCAGGCCAGCTCTCCCCATTGGCGCTATTGTAGGGCGACCAATTGACCCGACCCCACGCAAGGTGAGTGTAATCATCATCCAAAACCTCAAACCAACCACCGGGAATGGAGGGGTTGCCATCGACAGGCCCCAGACCAAGAATGATCTCATCCCTTCCATCACCATCGATATCCCCGGTTGCAACACGGGCCTCCCCATTTGCGGAATTGTAGGCCTCCCACCCAACCCGCACCCAATCCTCATGCGAGAAGTCACCGCGAAATACCTCATTCCAACCGCCAGCGGCCGGATAGGAACCTGAACCAATGACAAGAGCCGGGACAGTGCCATGGTCGGTAAAATTGCCAATATCCCCTGATACCACTAAAGCAAATGGTTGGGGACCCTGGGGAATATTATATCCGGAAATGGTAACGGTATATTCCCCCGCCAACGGGTTTGAGAAATCGGTCACCTCAACATTGTTACTTCTATCATAGGTGCCGAGACCATTTGGGTAGTAAATGGTCGAGTTCGGATCGGTAATAACGAGATCGAGGTCATTTACAAGATTAACAGATGCGGCCGGCGTTGAAGGATAATCCGTCCAGACCATCGTGACTGTTAGAGAAGCAGCGGAGTTGTTGTGAAACGTAATAGTTCTTCTCCACGAGGTGGACAGCCCATATTGTTCGTCTACGTATTTCAATACCCTCGACGCCGTGGGGAAGATGGCGTTTTCCACATTAACCCTCCCCCATCCCTCAGCTACATTTGGCCGCGGTCCGTCGACGATCTCATAACCGGCATATTGGCCCGGCATATCCGTGGCCCCGTTGATCACCGTTGCCTTGATAAGGGCTGCGCTGGGAGAGATGCCCTCCCTCTCCTCATAGTACTGCCTCACCAAGGCAGCAGCACCTGCCGTAAGAGGCGCTGCCATGCTGGATCCACCCATGAAAATGTAATTTTCATCGGTGGAATCCCAATTGGAACCCATTTCCATATCGGGGAATCGGGCCCATCCGCTGCTGTAAATTCTCACCTGATGGATTTCCCACCCCGTACCATGGTTGGCCCCTCCTGATTCGAGGCGGAACCGGAATTGAACCTTTGAAACATCGAGTAACCCCAAGTATATGTACAGTCCAAGTTCCACCTTACCATCTATCCAATCGCTTGAGCCTGTAAGTGAACCAACTGGAACCCACTCTAACCCGTCGGTGTCGGTGACCTCAATGTAGGCCATATCGTCTCCCAAGTCATATGTCGTGCGAAAAAGTAAGGTATCGCCGCCCATTGTCAAATCTACGGGGCTTGCCATTACGAGACATGCCCCAGCTCCAGGATTACTCCCTCCCGTTGACCATTTATATTCTGACCCGTAAGGAACATAACTCCACGGTGATTCCGACGTCCAGAGGGATGTGTCGGTCGTTTCCATCATGTCATTGAAGCCGTGTTTATGGGTTCGCGTGGAGGCGATAAACGTTCCCGGCGCAACGACATCCGGCTTCATCCTTCCGTCGTCACAAGGTCCGCGACTGCTAAAAGCAGCCATCCCATTCGGGTTATCAGTTGTTGGATCGGAATACAAGGGATCGCTATAAAAACCGAACACATACCACGTGTAGGTATCAAGAAGCGCAGCGCCACTGCGTTCATTCTCGCTTGCCCCGACGGTGAGCGCATTTTTCGCGGTTCCCGGGGAACACAATGAATCCGTATCGACAATTCCATCCCCAATCCCACCATCGTCCTCATCCGCTCCACTATTCCCTGCCGCAAAGACCAGCAACATATCCTTATGGTCCCACATGAATTGATCCGCCGCTTGAGAATCGACAGTATAAGCACTCGATACGGGCGCTCCCCAGCTATTAGAGTGAATTCGTGCACCATCGTCGTACGGCGTCGAGAAGAGGTCATTTAAATCGGCCGGAATGCCCGACAAACTACCATCCGAAGACAACACCGACTGAAAAACGATCTGTGCATCATGGGCAACCCCTTTATACGTCCCTCCAGATGCAGTTCCCCTTCCCAAGACAGACCCTGAAACGTGCGTTCCATGTCCATACTGGTCGCTCCAATCTCCGTTTCTCCCGGCGCCTAATCCGTATGCACTGAGGACTGCCCCCTGGAAATCGGGATGGAGGGTCCCGTCGTTCACCCCAATATCCAGTCCCGAATCAGCAACCCCTACAATCTGACCTGTTCCGGTTAGCCCGTGGGTATTCCAGACGTCGGTAACGTTCATTTCTCCCGCAGTCACCGCTTTGTCATTGAGCAGTTTTGGAGCGGTGTATTCCTCAACCCATTTAACCGAGGGGATA
>SMTZ1_10003205_pt1 | contig 20970 bp, 29 predicted proteins | sample DeeMarSWOR136_30_FD_25667 | JGI IMG/M metagenome (IMG submission 25667) | reverse complement strand
CTAGAAGAGATCTCGAGAAGACACTGCTTGCGAAAGATGAGCTTGATCTCTGGTCCTGTCTCACCTGTGGTTTGTGTTCTCAATACTGTCCACAGGGTGTAGAGTTCCTCGATTTTATCAAAGAGGTACGAAGTAGTAAAAAGGTTGAGGAAGATACCATTGCACATAAATCAGTTTTTAATCTCATCTCTCAACTGATGATCACCTTCCCTGAGAAGAGCGGTGTTCCCACAGAGTTTTCAGGTGAGATTGACTCTCAAAGTACCATCGGCTATTTCCCAGGCTGTATAGACTTTTTAGACTCCTTCCTGGAAGTGGGAACTAATTTCCACCCCATTGGGGATGCTGCCATAAAGCTCATGAATAAAGTGGGGATGAAGCCACGGGTGATGGGACTTAAGTGCTGTGGTCACGATGAACTCTGGCAGGGAAATCAGAACGTGTTTGAAAAGCTTAAAGAACTCAATACCCAGGCTATTAAAGAGAGCGGTATTAAAGCATTAGTGACCACCTGCGCAGAGTGCACTCGTACTTTTGCTATTGATTATAATCTAGACATAGAGGTCCTCCATATCAGTCAATTTCTGGAAAATCACCAGGATAAGCTCAATTTAAAAGGAGAAGGAATAGTTACCTATCATGATCCCTGCAGACTGGGAAGACACATGCAAATCTTTGATACACCGAGAAATCTGATTACCCAGGTTAATGGAATTAACCTGGTTGAACTAGAAAACACCCGGGAAGATTGCCAGTGCTGTGGCGTCTCTGCCTGGCTGGGATGTACTACGGAGTCAAAGGCGCTCTTGGTAAATAAACTTGATGAAGCAGCGTACACTGGTGCGACTACTCTGCTTACCACCTGCAGCAAGTGCCTTGCTCACCTAAGCTGCGTGTTGAATGAAAAACCACCGCTTAAGGAATTTAAGATTAAAGTGCAAGATCTGACCGTATTTCTTGCTGAAAAACTAACTTAGAAAGTAGATAATCACAGATTCACTTTGCTAGATAACCATTACACAGGAAGTGAACTTTGTTGGACATCTATCCTGGTGGACAAAGTATTGATTCTCTAAGGTCTACTATCTTACAGGGGAACCACAGACACGTATAAAATTTATCTGGATCACATTCCGAACCTTAACTCTAAAACGTGCGCAGTACTGTCAATTAAAGAGTATGAAGAAGCCTTTTGGTTGAATTCCTGGAGGACGGAGAAAGGAAGAGTGGGGAATTTCATAGGGTCATCATCTCCACCCAATTGCAGCGTCCTGCTTTTTTATTAAGAAAATTGCAGGAGGAGCCGTTAGGATTAAAACTGGCTCAAAAGGTTGAGCACACTGAAGATCCTTCACTCAAACCAACAGAAAGAGAAGGCATCGCAGTTGCAGGAGAATTACTCCTGGATAAGAGAGGATAAGAGTATTGATGAAGAAACATCTCGCTGTTGATATCAATAAGTGTACGGGTTGCAGGATGTGCGAGCTTGCATGTGCAATGGTGCGGGAGAAGGTATTTAATCCTAAAAAAGCTCACATCAAGGTTTACCTGATTGGAATACCACAGATCCCTGTTCCAGTATATACCAGAAAGTGTGATGCCTGTGGAGGAGATCCTACCTGTGTAAAATATTGTGAGGCGGGTGCACTCACTTACTCAAAGGAAAACCCCAAACCGGATAAGAAAAAGATCATCATACCAGAAGTTCTTGCAGAAGAGTGGTTAAAAAAGGCTATAGAAAATAGATAAATCGGAGAATGTTTTGAAAATAAAAGTAAAAACCTTTGCCAATCTGAGAGATATAGTAGGGAAAAGCGAAATAGACTATGAGATTAAACAGGGAAATACCTTAAGATACCTACTGGACAATATGTGTCAAAAGTACGGCAAATCTTTTGAGCAGCAAATAAAAGACCGTTCAACAGGTGCTATTGTTCCCTTCCTCCTGCTTATAAACGGTAAAACCTTTCGTTCTGTAGCCGACCTTGACACCCCACTTAACGAAGGTGATGTGGTCACTATTATGCTCCCTTTCGATGGTGGATAAAAGGTGCTTTAGGAGGTAGATAATAAAGATTTTAAATACAAGGTATTAGCGTTGTGCGCTATGAGTTGTTTTACCACTTTTTTTCTGATTTCTATTAAAATATATAACTACATCAAACGGATGAAAACAAAGTGAAAGTAATCATTACTATCCAACCCCTCTTCTCTGACTGTGTTGTAACTGAGTGCTGCCGGGTAGAAGAAAAGGAATATGAACTATATCCAGAAGAAAGGGTGTTTATACAAAATGCGGTTGCCAAACGGCGGCGGGAATTTGGGGCAGGGCGCTTATGTGCCCGTAACGCATTGGCACGATTAGGCATTAATAAGTATCCACTCTGTAAAGGAGATGACGGAGTGCCAGTGTGGCCTGACGGAATTATCGGTGTAATCTCACACAGCCATAACTGGTGCGGTGCTGCGGTTGCCAAGAAGAATGACCTTTGTGCACTAGGGCTTGATATAGAAACAATCGATCGGGTGAGCATGCGAATTGCGAAAAAAGTTCTGACTCCTGTAGAGATGAAATGGGTTAATGCCAGTGATAAAGAAGCCCAAAAGCGGCTTGCCTTGCTTTTCAGTGCCAAGGAAACGGTATTTAAATGCGTAGCTTCGCTCTATGGTAAACGCCTCGGGTTTTATGATATGGTTATAACTCACGTCACCGAAGAACAATCTTTTGAAGTGAAGCTCAATGAGAAAATATCTGCAGAGATACCACACTGCTCACCTCTTAGTGGCAGATACCTTATGCATGAGGGGGAGGTGTTTACGGGCATGGTGTTAAGTCAAGTAGATTAGGAACTCGAATTAAGAATTTGACACTCAGTTAGTTTTTGTATATTCTCATCTACGTATTCTGCGTTGAATTATTAATAATAGATTGGAGGTTACTACCATGGCGAAATGGGCTTTTCTCTTTCCTGGACAGGGCTCCCAGTATGTCGGTATGGGTAAGGATCTTAAGGATAATTTTAAGGAGGCTGCAGACGTCTTTGCAGAGGCAGACAGTGCACTGAGTGAGAAGCTCTCAAAACTCTGCTTTGAGGGTCCAGAAAGCGATCTTAAGCTTACTATGAATACTCAGCCCGCTATTCTCACGGTAAGTGTCGCAGTTCTGCGAGTTCTGCAGAAAGAAACAAACATCCCCCCTTCACTGTTAGCAGGTCACAGCCTGGGAGAGTACAGCGCACTGGTCTGTTCAGGTGTCCTTGGATTTGCAGATGCGGTGAGAATCGTGAGAAAACGCGGTACCTATATGCAGGAAGCCGTTCCTGTGGGCGTTGGAGGCATGGCGGCGATACTGGGGATGGAAACCGATGCGGTGGAAAAAATCTGTAAAGAGTGCGCACAGGGTGAGTTTGTTTCACCGGCAAATTATAATTGTCCCGGACAGATTGTTATCTCAGGCCATATTGAGGCAGTAAAACGGGCAGCAGAAAAAGCAGAGGCAGAGGGAGCAAAGAGAGCAGTTATGCTACCGGTAAGCGCACCATTCCACAGCGCTCTTATGAAGCCTGCAGCAGAGAGGCTAGCCGAGGCACTTGAGCCCATTCAGGTTAGTGACGTGGGTGTGCCTGTCCTTTCAAATGCAGACGCTGATTTTTATCCTTCTAAGAATGAAGTGAAAAGACTCCTTACTAAGCAGGTCGACCATCCAGTGAGGTGGATAGAGGAGATGAACAAACTGTTGAATGAAGGTGTGGACAATTGTCTTGAGCTAGGGCCGGGAAATGTTCTTAGAGGTCTTATGAAAAAGATCAACTCTGAAATCAAGATGAAAAATATAGATAAAACAGAATCTATTAAAGCTTTTGTGGAATCTTTATAAGGGATATTCAATGCTTTACAATAAAAAAACTGGTCTTGAATAGACCGGTTTTTTTTATTTCTTTTGAGTATGTTGAACACCCTCTATTCGTTCATCATCTTCATAACCAGGTCAACGGCCTGATTGAATGTTTCGACCTCGTCACGCTCATCCTCGTCAAACATAAGGTCCCACTCATCCTCACACATGGTAAAAAATTCAAGCCTCCCTGATGAACTGAGCCCTTGATCTGCCATTGGTGTATCAGGGTCAATCTCGGCATCTTTATCTGCGAGAGCCTTTTTTAAAAAAACTAACATCTTTTCAGTCAATTCTTCTCTTTCCATGGATAGGTTTCCCTTTCTACTAAAAATAACGTAAGTTCTTATTATTTACCATATTTATCCCAGTATGATTTGAAAATTTTCTCTTCGTCAGGTTTATTTTCCGGAATAGGCCTTGAAACCCATGTGTAATTGACCATATTTCTCCAGGTGATGTTATCCGTAGTGCTGTTGCCGCCCCAGGTTCCGCAGGCAAGGCTCATGGTAAAGGGCATGCCGTTTGTAAAAGAACCGCTGTTCGCCAGGCACTGTGGCTGGTTGCTGGTTCACCATCAGGCGGCTTACCTGCACCTGTTCTGCAAGCTCCCGTATGTGGTCCTCATTTTTGGTATGGATCCCACAACAGTGGCCCCGGCCACGGATTGCTTGAATCCTTTTGAGATAATCAACAGCCTCGCTGAATTCGCTATATTTCCAGAGTGTCAATACGGGCGAGAGCTTCTCATCGGCAAACTTGTCGTTTTCCACTGGATCCTCTCCTAGGACCATGATGAATGTGGTATTTTCAGGTACCTCAATTCCTGCAATTTCAGCGATTTTGCTCGCAGGCCTGGCTACGATTTTTTGATTTATATGTTCTCCATCCGGCCACATGGCTTCTTTCAGTTTTACCTTTTCCTCGGCATTGCACAGATACCCACCGTGTGATTTTAAGCCTTCAATTGTCTGGTTCCACACGGACTCCTGGATTACTGCACTGTTCTCAGAAGAGCAGGATGTGGCATTGTCAAAGGTCTTGCTCAGGAATATTTTTTCCGCCGCATCAGAAACATCAGCAGTTTCGTCAACGATCATCACAGAATTTCCTGCGCCCACACCAAAAGCCGGCTTGCCGCTTGAATAGGCTGCCTTGACAGACTGGGTTCCGCCAGTTGAAAATACCACATCACAAGCGGCCATAAGTGCCTGTATGTCCTCTATATAAGGCCTTTCCATGCACTGCAGAAGATCAACAGGGGCACCAACTTTTTCAAGGCCCTTGCGCATAAATTCAACAGCTTTGGCACCGCACCTCCTGGCGATCATGTGCGGGGCAAAAATCATGGCATTGCGGGTCTTTAATGCAGAGATAGCCTTAACCACTACAGTGGCTGTCGGGTTTGTGCAGGGAGATGGTGCACATATAACACCCATCGGCTTGATCACCCTAAAAATCCCCTTTTCCTTATCTTCCTCAACAACGCCGGTTGTTTGTGCGCCTTCCATGTCTCGCAGGGCTCCCAGGACCTTATTGCGGTGTTTTGTATATTTATTTTCATATACACCCATTTTTGTTTCTTTAGCTGCGAGCTTGGCACATTCTTCTGCACTTTCAGGCTTTATTACTTCCCATGCAGCAGCAAGAACCATTTCATCTACCTTCTCCTGGGGCCAGTGTTCTACGATTTGCTGGGCTTTTTTCGCCCTGTCAAGCATATCCTGTAATACCTCGTTCATTATTCCTCCATAAGTGTTTTATTATTCTGGAATTATCTCCGTCTCGGTCCAGCCTAAGTGGGTCTAAGCTGCCTGACGGTAGTATAGATAAACTATCGTTAGCTGTTTTGTCAATAATTTTTTGCCTTCTCTCATTTACAAATTAAAAGTAGACTGACAGGCTAGTAATCTAAGCTTTATGAATTTTAGTCTGATATCTAGTCAGAGTAAAGGCAGCAGTCTCTTTGGTATTCAGTTATTAATGCAAAAACATTTCGCTCAGTAACCGACTACAATACCTCCCTTAATGAGGGTAATGTGTTCACCACTATGTTCACCTTTGATGTTGCATAGAACTATGAATCTCTATCCCTTAATCACCCCCATAGGTCTTAGCCTGACCACCTTATGACTGATACCCGCCCTATGAACGATGTCCACCACATGAGTAACATCTTTATACGCCTCAGGCATCTCTTCCACTACTGTACCCATCCCTGCAGCCTTGATGTAAATCCCTTGATCCTGCAGCTCACTTAGAATAGCCCTTCCCCTGGCAGCCTTTTTTGCCTGTTGGCGGCTCATCACCCTACCAGCCCCATGACAGGTACTGCCAAAGGTCTCTTTATAAGCCCTTTCAGTCCCTGCCAGCACATAGGAACAGGTACCCATATCACCTGGGATAAGAACCGGCTGTCCTATGGCACGATATCTCTCGGGTACGTCAGGATGGTGAGGGGGAAATGCCCTGGTGGCACCTTTTCTATGAACGCAAAGGGTCTTCTTCTTCCCCTCAATAACATGGGTTTCTATTTTAGCAATATTGTGACACACATCATAGATGAGATTGAGTTGAAGGGTCTTGGGAGAACCTCTTAAAACCTTTTCGAAGGTTTCTCTCACCCAATGAGTAATCATCTGTCGGTTGGCGAAGGCATAGTTGGCTGCACAAGCCATAGCAGCAAGGTAGTGTCTCCCCTCTTTTGAATCGACAGGAGCACAGCAGAGCTGCTTATCAGGAAGCTCAATCTGGTATTTTCGGCTTGCCTCCAGCATCATTTTAATGGCATCATCGCAGACCTGATGTCCCAATCCTCTGGATCCAGTATGGACAAAGATAGTTACCTGGTCCTTAAAGAGACCCATAGCAGTAGCACGCTCTTCATCATAAACCTCCTCCACAAAACCAATTTCTACAAAGTGATTCCCCGAACCAAGTGTTCCCAATTGAGGACGACCTCTCTCAAGCGCTCGATTGGAAATCACTGAAGGATCCCCTCCAGGTATGCATCCACCTTCTTCAATATGCTCTAAATCCTCAGCATTTCCGAACCCTCGACCCACTGCCCACGCTGCCCCTTTCTTAAATACTCTCTGTTCCTCTTCCCGGTTCAACCTGAAGTCCTTTCGTACAGATCCTACTCCAGTAGGGATATTGGCGAAAAGAACCTGAACCAGATCTTTGATTTTACCCTCTATCTCACTACGGCTCAGACCTGAGCCAATCAACCTCACCCCTCAATTTATATCATATCCGACCCCTCCTGGTGAGACTACCCCTTCCTTCATATCAAAAGCGGCTACCCCTCCAATGGGGAACCCATAACCCCAGTGGATATCAGGCATGGCCATAGAAAATCCCACAATGCCAGGAAGCCAGGCAACGTTGGCTACCTGCTTAAGACTCTGGTCTTTTCGAACCACCTCCATCATCTTTTCGTCGGCATAAACCCTTCCCTCAGTTTTCATCTTCCCTCTTTGAGGAATGCGCCACCTACAGTTATCTACTTTTTGAATGAAGATATCATTTAATTCTGATGATTTGCCCATATCTTTCCCCCTTATAGGTCAAAAATTATTCTTCCCTGCCACCTACCATCCTTATTCTCAACCTTCACCAGATGGTATGTTACTGCCTTGATCTCCCTTTTGAGAAGGTGCCTCTCAGGCTGAAAGAGCTCTCCACGGGCAGTTGCCCTCAGACTATATCTGTTTACCTTCTCCAGATAAAATTTTCTGAAAAGCAATGCTTTAGCGTCAAAGAGGTAGAGCAACTCTCCCAGCCATGCGACCATCAATTCTTCCAGGTTCTTGCTTTCAAGAACAATGGTTCGATCAAGGGTAGTGCGAATCCGGTTGAGGTTGGTGAGAAGGCTTGTAAACGCCCGGCCCGCATTAAAAAAGAGCTCGTTTAGGTCTCTCCCATATACAATTATCCCAATGTCTCCGGTATGATCAAGTATTTCAAATGTTCTCAACGGAAGTAACCTACCCCACCCTCAATCAAAAAACTAAAATTAGTATTTCTTCAAATTATCCAAATACATTTCTGAGTAACGAGTGCTGAGAAAAAAAATAATTCGTTACTCATAGCTCACTACTCGTTAATCATTAATAATTTCTATTTTGAGAAAAGAGAGATGCCGAAGATAGAACTCACTTCCCCGGCAATTTTTATAGCTTTAATCCTTCAAAGCTCTTAGTAATACATTCTCACAGATTAAAATAGAAATTTCAATAATAAAAAATAAAAATGCCTCAGCATTTTTTTTCGAGGAAATATCGGAAGGAAAACTTTATACAACAAATGAGCTGGAGTTTGCCAGAATTGGGTAGAATGTGGTCGTCGTAGGCACAATTTAGGCACAGTAAAAGAACCGAGGGAAATCCTCGCACACCCCTTTCTTTTACTAGGAAAGTTAACCACCAGAGAGGTGCTCAAAACAATAAAAACTCACCCTCACCTACACACAACTTTTTAAGCTATGGTAGGGGTTGGTAGTAATAATTAAAGTTGTTAATGCTATAGCCGATATATTACCGCAGATTGATAATTCTTCCTTTTCGGATTATTTAGTGATGATTACAAAAATAGAAGCAGAAAAAACTATCTCACTTTGCTTGGAAGAGTTGAGACTCCTTATTGAGAAACCTTATGAAAATGATGCTTTGATAGAAAGATTATCCACTATTAGAAATAAGCTTGAGAAATTATATTATCTTTATTTTCTGATAAACAATCACGAATAATTTATAGCCGTGTTTTACGCAAAAAAACAATTAAAGGTTTTCCCAACATTGTCGATATATACACATGTTGATAGCTTTTTCATTTTTCTCACCTCTAGAAGGGAGTGGTTGAAATACTACCATTCCCTTCTTAATCATGAAGGGATTGATAACCGTTCTATTGAAATTGAATGATATCTATTTTTTATACAGAGAAGAGCTTAAGAAAACACATGAGATTAAGAAAAAATCTCCCTCAAGTGTGATTATTACATAGGGTATGAATAAACCGCGTTCGAAGGTATTATTATGAATAAAGAAGATAATATATCTGGTGAAAAAGTAATACGATCTTTTTTCTTTGACAAAAAACAATTAGAAGGCCTTAATAGGCTTTCAGCAATAACAAGAGTTCCTCAACCAGTATACATAAGAGAAGGGTTAGACCTTGTACTGAACAAGTATGAAAGAAAATTAAAAGGAGGGCTTAAAAAAAAAGAGAAAGAGAATAACCCCGAAAAGAAGGAAATCTAAAGTGGCTATCGTCCCTCCCTACCGATAAAGCCACATAATTTTTAATACACAACATACTCCTTTAGGAAAGTGAATAAAAAAAAGAGAATGACGATAGCCATAAAAGGAGGGGCTCAAATGGCTATCGCCATTCTCTGACCTAAGGTAATCGAGAGGACATGTATAAACGTTTATATCTCCGAATTGGTTTCAAACGGTTGTACCTAAAGAAATTTGATAATATTAGGGAAATCCTCAATTAATGGGTCATGCTATGAAAGGCTGAGGTGGAATTGTATCAACGAGAAATGACCTTTATGGTGCATTAAATATCAAATAAGAATATCCACAATCTTGCCTTTATTCTGATACAGAGATATTTGTGAGCACATAGTGAGCAAATTGGGCTACAAGCCTTCCATGAAAATAGTATACCGCAAAAGACACACATCTTCAAATCCTCTGTTCTCCTTGGAATAAAAGATATAAGACCTCACATGAAAGATTTTCAAGATTGAAATGTGGAGAGCAAGGTACTTAAATTTCCCTGAAGGAATGCAAAATCAGATTTTAACCCTATAAGGTCATCCTTTCCCCTTAAATACCCATCTGGGAGTGATCTGTTAAGGAAATACATAAGAGACATGTATGGACAATATATGCTTAAAACCAGTTATTTATTTAACAGGGTTCACCTTGTTAAATTCCTATTTTGGAGTGCTCTGATTCGAGAATGAATGTATGAAAAACATTGCCAACATGTGCCGAACAGCAACCATCTATTTAACAGGGTAAATATTTTATCTCTAAACCATATAGATAAACGAAGTTATATTACAAATTTTATTTCATTCTATGCCACCACATTGTGCGGATTTCAAAACCTTCCCAATAAGTATAAAAGAAGAGTTTCACTAGAAGGTGGATACCTTTAGTTGTTAAAAAGACATTTTTATGTTAATATAATAAAAATAAGAAAGATAATAACAAAGACGCCTTCAGAAATTCCTTTAATATTTGTAGCTATTGTTTTTATCTTCAGGTGAGGTGGTAAGAACCTATGCAAAGAATATATATTTTTATCATCATAGCAGCACTTATTCTTGCGGCATCTTACAGTAGACCTATAAGAGATTTTTTTAAAACTACAGACAAGGCTTCAGAGACATCATCTCCGGGACAAGAAACCCTTGAGAACGATGATTCTTATGAGCAACTGGGGATTGAACTTTACAGAGTAGCAACAAGATTATCAGATTTGCAGGGGAAAGCCAGCCTCTTAAAGATGGCTGAAGAAAACAGGGAATGGTTCAAGGATGAAGATTATGCCCAATTAGGTGAGCTGATGAGGGCCACAGAAGAGGATTTAAAGAAGATGGAAATAGAGTATCAAAAAACAAAAGAAGCATATGCCAAAACAACAGTCCAGAAGATGCTAGAAGAATTTTCAAAAAAACGATAGCTGCCATTCTTCAGAAATACGAAATCGCTAAATGGATCTTATTATCTATCTTCTTCAACAATTTCTAAAGTAGGTTTTTTCCCAAGTTTTGCTGCCGCTGCCCTTAAAATGGTTCTAATTGCCTCAGCATTCCTCCCCTTTTTCCCAATGATTAACCCGAAGTCTTCCTTGGCAACTCGTAGCTTGATAATAGAGGTTCTATCTCCTTCTGTTTCAGTGACTATAACCTCTTCAGGTTTGTCTACAATCGCTTGAGCCAGATGTTTCACCAATTCTTTCATCTCAACCCTCCAAGCATTTCGCATTTAAGCATTAGAAACTATCTATCCACTTGTATAAAATTGGAATAACAGCCAGAACTTGGATCCGATGTCTAATTAAATTAGTACATCAACTGCCTTACCCCTATTAGAATTACCCTCATCTTTCCCCTTACCCTTTTTTTGAGGCCTCTTAGGCATCCTCTCCCTTCTTCTCTTTTTTTCAGGAGGCTCCGTCTGGACTTTTAAAGGAGAAAAGGGTGGAATGATTTTATTTGTGGAATCGGGAACATCGGGCATAGTTACCTCTCTATATTTTTGTTTTAAAAATAGAATTGCTAAAACAAAAAATAGGAAGCACCATTATAATATAAATCTTTCTTAAAAAAGATCAATAAGATTCAACAATTATATCAATATAGCTATATGCTACAATTTTTAATCTCCATTGTCAATAAAAAATAATAGCGGCAATAAGGAAGTTAGGTGAAAGGATAGGAGTAAATTATTATTAATAAAATGGGGCTCTTTGGAAGGTGTCGTTTATTATGAACATTGGGATAAGAGCTTTTTCAGGGATACGGACTCTTTTGTTATTTTTTTCCAGGCTTTCCCTTTATAGGTTTTTCTTTGGTTTCTTTCGCTCCTCGAGCTTTTGGCTTCGCTTCTTCCTGAGGAATTAGTTCGATGATTGATAAAGAAGCATTATCCCCTCTTCTCCTCCCTATTTTGATGATTCTAGTATATCCCCCTCTTCTTTCTCTAAAGCGTGGCGCTATGTCGCTAAACAACTTCTGGACAATCTTTTTATTGTTTATAATCTTCAGGGCTTGACGTCTGGCATGCAGATCTCCTCTTTTACCCCAGGTGACTGTCTTATCGATGACTTTTCGCAGTTCTTTTGCCTTGGCGTCAGTGGTTTCAATTTTTTCAAATTCGAAGAGGGACGTAACCATATTTCTCAGGAGAGCCTTTCTATGGCTTGAAGTTCTCTTAAGCTTCCTTCCTTCCTTCAGGTGCCTCATGACTTTACATCCTTTGACTCATTTCTTTTTTGCCTTTTTCTTTTTTTCTTCTTCTCTTTCCTTTTCCAAGGCGGGAGGAAAATTTTCAAGCTTCATTCCTAGGCTGAGCCCCATTTCATTGAGAATTTCCTTGATTTCATTGAGTGATTTCCTGCCAAAATTTTTGGTCTTTAGCATATCAGCCTCCGTTTTTTGTACTAACTCCCATATGTATTTGATATTTGTGTTTTTCAAACAATTGGAAGAACGAACGGATAGCTCCAACTCTTCGATGCTTCGATAGAGATTTTCATTAAATTTAGGTTTTTCCTCAATGGCCTCGGGTCCCATAGCAATAGGTTCTTCCTCGAAATTGATGAAGATGGTGAGCTGGTCTTGAAGAATGCGAGCTGCATAGGCGATAGCATCATCTGGTCGTACACTTCCATCAGTCCATACCTCTATGGTTAGTTTATCATAGTCTGTGATTTGACCTACACGGGCATGCGTTACGTTATAGTTGACCTTTTTGATGGGAGAAAAAATAGCATCGATAGGGATGGTCCCAACTGGTTGATTCGCTTCTTTATTCATTTCAGCAGGTATGTATCCTTTACCCCTTTTGACCAACATTTCCATGTCCATCTCCGCGTCTTTTGAAAGGGTAGCGATATGTAAATCAGGATTTAAAATTTTGATGTTATTGGTAGTCATAATATCCCCGGCTTTTAACCCTCCCTCTTCTTTTCTTTTTATTCTGATTATCTCAGGACCTTCAGAGAAAAGTTTCAACCTCACCCCTTTTAAATTCAAGATGATATCTGTTACATCCTCTCTGACACCTGGAATGGTTGAAAATTCATGAAGTATGCCTTTTATTCTTACCGATGTGATGGCGGCACCTTGAATTGAAGAAAGTAAAATTCTACGCATTGAATTTCCTATGGTAATTCCAAATCCTCGTTCAAAGGGCTCTGCAGAAAATTTACCATAGAAGTCAGTTAAGGTTTCTTCCTCAGATTCCAACCTTTTAGGCTTTATTAAACTCTGCCAGTTTCTATACATTATAACGCCTCTTTAAGAGATGGGTTAAAGATAGGTTAAATTTGTCTACTCAAAAGCTCAACAACCAATTGTTCCTGGATAGGGGTGGTAATCTCTTCTCTAGTAGGAAGTTCGGAAAGCTTTCCCTTGAGATGTTCCTTGTCCAATTCTAGCCAGCGTGGCACACCTCGTCTTTCAACAGATTCAAGGGATTCAATGATTCGAGTAATCTTTTTGCTTTTTTCTCTTAGTTCAATGGTATCCCCTTGTTTAAGCGAGTAAGAAGGAATGTTTACAGGTCTTCCATTTACCATGAAGTGTCTATGGCTCACCAACTGTCTTGCTTCGTTGCGAGTGTTGGCAAAACCCAATCGAAAAACCACATTATCCAATCTTCTTTCAAGAAAAACCAAGAAATTCTCGCCTGTTATGCCTCTCTGACGAGAGGCCTTTCTAAAGTATTTTCGGCATTGTTTTTCCAGAATACCATATACTCTTTTAACCTTTTGCTTCTCTCTTAATTGATTACCGTAATCAGAAAACTTACTGCGCATGCGACCGTGCTGCCCAGGAGCGTACTTTTTCCTTTCAACCGCACACTTATCTGTATAACATCGCTCCCCTTTAAGAAACAGTTTTAAGTCCTCTCTGCGACACAATCGACATGACGCCCCTCTGTATCTTGCCAATTCATCCTCCTCATTCAGTTTTGGGGAAAATAAATTTAGTTACACCCTTCTCCTTTTAGGTTGCCTACACCCATTGTGTGGAATTGGTGTAACATCACGAATCAATTTTATGATTAGACCCATCGATTGAAGAGAACGCAACGCAGCCTCCCTTCCTGACCCCGGGCCTTTAATGTAAACTTCAAGATTCTTAAGGCCATGCACCATAGCTTTTTTAGCTACATCCTCTGCAGCCTGTTGTGCAGCATAGGGTGTGCTTTTTCTAGAACCCTTAAAACCTTTGACTCCTGCACTAGACCAGGCAATAACATTACCACTCATGTCAGTAATGGTAACAATAGTGTTGTTAAAAGTGGATTGAATGTGGGCAATTCCACTTTGAATATTTTTTTTCTCTTTCTTTCTTTTGAAAGCCTTTTTCTTTCCCTCTGCCATCTACTCTCCTATTATTAAATTTTTATGGCGCCTTGCTTTTTCCTCCCACCAGTTTTCTTCTGGGGCCCTTTCTTGTCCTTGCATTAGTGTGAGTTCTCTGTCCTCTCACTGGTAGAGATTTCCTATGGCGAAATCCTCTGTAGGCACCCAAATCCCTCAGCCGTTTGATACTCATGGATACTTCTCTTCTTAAATCACCCTCAACTTTATAATTGCTTTCAATTACCTCCCTTATCTGTGCTATCTCTTGCTCATCTAGTTGATCGGATTTCCTGTAAGGGTCAATTCCCAGTTGGCCTATGATTTTTCTTGAGCTTGATTTCCCGATACCATAGATGTACGTTAGTGCAGTTTCAATGTTTTTGTTTTTTGGCAGATCAACTCCTGCAATGCGAGCCACTGTTAAACCTCTCTTTTATTGTTTATCCTTGTCTTTGTCTGTGCTTTGGCCTTTCACAAATAACTTGGACAACTCCCTTGCGCTTAACGATTTTGCACTTGCTACATATCTTTTTTACAGAGGATCTAACTTTCAAGGTCTCTCCCCCTGCTCAGTGAATGGCTAAGTATTGTCAGCACCTACTTTCCGCGATATATAATCCTTCCACGGTTTAAATCATATGGGGAAAATTCAACGGTAACCCTATCTCCAGGGAGGATTTTGATAAAATGCATTCTCATCTTACCTGATATATGGGCAAGAACTTTATGTCCATTATCGAGTTCCACTCTGAATGTGGCATTAGGCAATGATTCTAAAACAGTGCCTTCAACCTCAATGGGTTCTTCCTTAGCCATTTCTAATGTAAGGTTTGGTTTTTGCCAAATCTGTGATAAGTGGTACTTAGGCGTTTATGATACCTATAATCCTTTCTGCAATCTCTTCTATGCTTCCAATGCCATCAATAGAATGTAAAATGCCTTTCCTTTTATAAAAGTTAATAAGTGGGACAGTTTGATCCTGATATACCTTCAACCGATTTCTAATAGTCTCTTCTCTATCATCATCCCTCTGGTAGAGTTCTCCCTGACAGGTATCACATATGCCATCCTGTTTGGGTGGATTAAGGTCTATGTGATAGCTCTCTCCACATTGCCTACAGATTCTTCTTCCAGTAAGCCTTTTTATGAGCTCTTCTTCATCAACTTCTATGCTGATCACATATTCGAGTTCCAATCCCATCCTGGATAAGGTGGTATCAAAGGCATCTGCCTGAGTAGCAGTGCGAGGAAATCCATCTAAGATAAAGCCAGGTTTACAGTCTGCTTGTTGTATACGTTCTTCAATAATCTTTATCACTAGGTGGTCAGGAACCAGTAATCCTTGATCCATGTATGTTTGTGCTCCAAGCCCTAAAGGGGAGCCTTTTTTAAGGGCTTCCCTCAAGATATCACCAGTAGATATTTGGGGAATGTGATAGGTGTCAATCAAGATCTTTGCCTGTGTTCCCTTTCCACAGCCTGGGGGACCAAGGAGCATCATCCTCATGGCAACTATTATAATAACCTCTCTCTTTTGTGATATGTTTTAGCGTAAGTGAAGGAGCCGATTTTTAACGACGTCCCTTCATGTGCCCTTTTTTCAAAAACCCTTCGTAGTGACGGGTTAACATATGAGATTCCATTTGAGAAACTGTATCCATAGCAACTCCTACTACAATTAATAAGGCCGTACCCCCAAAATAGAAGGGTACATTAAGCCTATACATGAATAGTGAAGGTAAAATGCATACAGCAGAGAGATAGATGGCTCCACCTAGGGTAATCCTGGTAAGCACCCTGTCAATATAGTCAGATGTCTTTTTACCAGGTCTGATTCCAGGGATATAGCCACCATATTTCTTCATATTATCAGCTACGTCAACAGGGTTAAAGATTACTGCGGTGTAGAAGTAGCAAAAGAAAACAATGAAGATTACATAAAGGAAATTGTATAAAATACGATCAGGTCCTAAACTACTCAGTATGGTATTAATCCAGGGGTGAGCCTCTAAGACATCCTGGGGTACGAAGTTGGTAATAGTTAAGGGAAACATCAGGATAGAAGAGGCAAATATGGGAGGTATCACCCCAGACATATTAATTTTCAGGGGTAAATGTGTACTTTGCCCTCCGTACATCTTCCTGCCTACAACTCTTTTCGCATATTGGACCGGAATACGACGCTGTCCCTGCTCAACAAAAATGATAACGGACACTATCATGATCATCAGGGCAAAAATGAGCAAGATGAAAAGGGGAGTCATTTCACCTGTTCTGTAAAGCCTTACTGTATTACCAAAAGCTGAAGGAATTCCAGCCACAATGCCGGCAAAGATGATAAGAGAGATCCCATTTCCTATTCCTCTTTCGGTTATCTGTTCTCCCAGCCACATGATAAAAGCCGTTCCGGCAGTGAGCGTGATGATAGTCATTAATCTGAAAGACCAACCAGGATGGAGTACAACGCTTTCTCCACCAGGTCCAGACATCTTCTCAAGAGCGATACTTATTCCAAAACCTTGAATAATGCTTATGATAACAGTTCCGTAGCGAGCGTATTGAGTGATTTTTTTGCGTCCAACTTCACCCTCTTTAGAGAGTTTCTCCAAATAAGGGATTACTACCGTTAAGAGCTGAAGTATAATAGTAGCACTAATATAGGGCATAATGCCTAAAGCAAATACTGCTAGATTTTGAAAAGCACCTCCTGAAAACATGTCAAAGAGACCAAAAAGGGTCCCCCTTGCTTGTTCAAAAAATGCAGCGAGGACTCGGGTATCAATGCCTGGAGTGGGAACGTGAACGCCGATCCGAAAGACAGCCAGCAGTAAGAAGGTGATGATGATACGTTTTCTCAGTTCTGGAATTTTAGGTATATTTTGGAAACCACCAATCATATCGTAATAATCTCCACTTCTCCCCCCGCAGCCTCAACCTTTTCTTTGGCAGCTTTGCTATGAGAGTGAACCTTTAAGGTGAGGGGATAATTGATTTTACCCTCTCCGAGCACTTTAACCCCTGCACAAGTCCTTTTAATCAAACCCGAGGTGATTAAGGTTTTTACATCAACAACACTACCTTTTTCAAATCGTGCCAAATCTCTAATGTTGATAGTGGCAAAGCTTCTTTTAAAGATATTGCGGAAACCCCTTTTGGGAAGTCTTCGCTTAAGGGGCATCTGCCCACCTTCAAAACCAGGAGGAACGCCTCCACCAGACCTGGCGTTCAAGCCCTTGTGACCACGGCATGATGTCTTACCATGTCCTGAACCAGGCCCTCTCCCTATGCGTTTCCTCCTCTTTATGGCTCCTTTAGGAGGTTTTAGTTGATTAATCTTCACTTCATTTAAACCAGTTAAGCAGTTATCACTAAGAAATACCTTTAAGAGGTTAACTTATATCACTTCAACAACCTTAACCAGGTGAGATACCCTGTTTATCATCCCTCTCACCTGAGGGGTGTCTTGCAATACTACTGTCTTGTGGAGTTTGTTTAACCCCAAACTCTTAATGGTCAATCTATGCTTTTTGGGCCGACCAATCCCACTTTTTATGAGGGTAATTTTCAGTTCCTTGTTCATGATACCACGCTATCTTTCCACCAAATAGATGAAAGTTTTATACATTTCATTCAACTGTGCCAAGTTTTTTTTGGATCTCTTCGGTCTTTTTAAGCTGTTTAAAAGCATTGAAGGTTGCTTTGACAGTGTTATGGGGATTGTGTGATCCCAAACATTTAGTCAGAATGTTTTTAATGCCAGCAGATTCAATAACCGCCTTTATTGCTCCACCGGCAATGACCCCTGTTCCTTCAGAAGCTGGCTTTAAAAATACCCTGCTGGCTCCATAGCGACCTATTATTTCACAAGGAATGGTCCCATTTACAATAGAGACTTGGATGAGACTTCTTTTAGCCTGTTCGACTCCCTTCCGTATTGCTTCGGGAACCTCATTAGCCTTTCCCAGACCGTATCCTACCCAACCGTTTCCATCACCTGCCACAACAATGGCACTAAAACTGAATCTCCGACCACCTTTAACTACCTTGGCTACTCTGTTGATATTGACAACTCTATCTAACAAATCTAGTTCATTTACATTTACTGTGGTCAATCACTCACCTCCTTAAAAAACGACGCTGTTTAATGTAACTATTGAAAGCTCACTAAAATTTTAAACCCCCTTCTCGAGCTGATTGGGCTAAGGCTGTAATCCTCCCATGAAATAAAAATCCGTTGCGATCAAATACCACCTGGGTTATCTTCTTCTCTAAACACTTCTTAGCAATTAGCTCTCCTACTTTTTTGGCTGCCTCGATGTTCCCGGTGTGTTTTAGGGTTTCCCTAAGTTCTGGACTCAAGGTGGAAGCACACACATGGGTTTGACCCGAGGCGTCGTCTATAACCTGGGCATAAATGTGCTTATTACTTCGATATACATTGAGCCTGGGACACTCTGGAGTACCCTTAACCTTTTTTCGCACCCTTCGTTTACGTCTGAACCAGGCACCTCTTTTTTTCAATTGGGGAGACATCTTTGTTCCCTAGCCTTCTCCTTAAGAAAGACCGCTTACTTGATTCCCTTTTTGCCTATCTTTCTCTTAATCTTCTCATCAGCGTATTTGATACCTTTCCCTTTGTAAGGCTCTGGTTTTTTGAAGCCTCTAATGATTGCTGCAGTTTCTCCCACCGTCTTTTTATCTGCTCCCCCAAGGGTTATTGTTGTCCTATTTTCAACCCTCGCTGTAACACCTTCTGGAAGCTCAAAGCGAATAGGATGTGAGTATCCCAAAGTGAGTTGAAGGCACTTACCCTTTAGCTCAGCACGATACCCGATACCAACTAGTTCTAGGCTCTTCTCGAAACCTTTGCTGACACCAGTAACCATATTAGCAATGAGGCTTCTGGTCAGACCGAGTAAGGCACTAGACTTTTTATGCTTAGATTTTACTGAAACAACCACTTTGTTTTCTAGTAATGCCACACCGATTCCAACTGGTACCCTGTGTTCTAAGCATCCTTCAGAACCACCCACCTTTACTAAAGAGCCATCTATATCAACTTTTACTCCATCGGGTATGGGAATAGGCAATCTGCCAATTCGAGACATCCTCTACTCCTTCATTGAAATATTTAAGAATGAGCTTTGCCTAACATCACAGGCGATAACTATTACCATATAAAACAGAGGATTTCCCCACCCGCATTGAGACTGCGAGCTTCTCGATCAGTTAGAACCCCTTTTGAGGTTGATAGAATAGCTAAGCCTAAGCCACTCATTACAGAGGGGATGGTATCCTTGCGAGCATAAATCCTTAATCCCGGTCTGCTCACTCTTTTAAGACCTGTAATGATAGGCTGATTTTGTTCATCATAACGGAGAAAAATCTGCAAGGTTTTTTTGTGATTATCATTGAGCACCTTGAAGTCTTTTATATATCCTTCTCTCTTTAACAACCTTACTATACTTGCTTTCAAGTGAGAAGAAGGAACATCAACCTTCTCAAATCGTGCTTTGTTAGCGTTCCTAATTCTCGTCAGCATATCGGCAATGGGGTCAGTGAGCATAAGCCAGCTCCTAAATTGGATTTAATCACCAACAAGACTTGATAACGCCAGGAATCTCGCCCTGTAAGGCTAACTTTCTGAAACAGATACGACACATGTTGAATTTCCTATAGTAGGCCCTAGGTCTCCCACAAAGGGGGCATCGATTATACTCCCTCACAGGAAATTTTTTCGGGCGTTTTGCTTTTGCTATTAAGGACTTTTTTGCCACTCCTTTACCTCAAACTTCGGTTAATCATTAAGAACTTAATGAATCCCTTAATCTCTGAAGGGCATACCAAACAGTTCCAGAAGAGCCTTTCCTTCTTCATCGGTTTTTGCAGAGGTGACAATAGTTATATTTAACCCCTTTATTTTATCAATCTTGTCGTAGTCAACTTCTGGGAAGATAATCTGTTCCTTAATGCCTAGTGAATAATTTCCCCTTCCATCAAATGATCTGCTAGAAACGCCTCTAAAATCTCTTACTCGAGGCAGAGCAATATTGACCAGTCGATCAAAAAACTCATACATTCTATCTTTCCTCAGAGTAACCAGACAACCAATGGACATACCCTTCCGTAGTTTGAAATTAGCAATAGACTTTTTAGCCTTAGTAGGCACTGGCTTCTGACCTGTGATTGCCATAATCTCATTTGTAGCAGAATCCAGAACTTTGATGTTTTGAATAGCCTCTCCCAACCCCATATTAACCACTATTTTTTGTAATCGTGGAACTTGCATCTTATTCTTATAGTTAAACTCCTTCATCAACTTGGCTACAAGTTCCTTATGGTAAAGTTCTCTCAGCCGAGCCACATGCAGTCCCTCGTAGATAGTTCCTTAATAGTTAAAGATCGATAAGTTCACCGCACTTTTTGCAATACCGAACTTTCTTCCCATCCTCTAGTAGTTTCCGCCCTACCCTTACAGGCAAATTACACTTAGTGCAGATGATCATCACATTTGATGCATGAATGGGAGCCTCCTTTTCGAGGATCCCTCCCTGCCTAGTTTGACTACTCGGTCGAGTGTGCCTTTTGACAAAATTGACTTTTTCAACAAGGACACGTTCTTTCTTGGTAATAACTCTTAGTATTTTTCCCGTTTTTCCCTTCTCTTTTCCTGCGATGACTATTACCTGATCATCTTTTTTTACATGAAACTTTACTGGCATAGATAAATCCTCTTTGAGGGAAGCGCACCACGAGCTAGAGCACTTCTGGAGCAAGTGAGATAATTTTCATAAATTTTTTAGCCCTCAGCTCTCTTGCAACAGGCCCAAAAATACGGGTGCCAATGGGTTCATTCTGCGGATTAATTAACACCGCTGAGTTATTTCCAAAACGGATATAAGACCCATCAGGTCTTCTGATCTCCTTGTTCGTACGCACAACTACTGCCTTCATTA
>SMTZ1_10001975_pt1 | contig 20970 bp, 11 predicted proteins | sample DeeMarSWOR136_30_FD_25667 | JGI IMG/M metagenome (IMG submission 25667) | reverse complement strand
TCGCGAGCCGATATTGCGCGGTATCGAGACACTTTTCATCTCCAATGCACAAGCGCTGGAATACAGCGACGTAAACCATGCTGTAACAATCACAAACATTTTACGCAATATTGATAGACTCTGTACCATCATGACCACTCTCTTTTTTGCTCCCCCTGATATTGTGCACACAGGCTCGTTCTTTGTTCCGACATCTTTCCGGTACATTCAAGGTACGATCTATGAACAATAGGTAATTTTTGAAACATTCTAGATCGTGAGTCAAAGTGAGCAACCTGTGTGCCTCGACTACAGCCAGAAGACTCTGAATTCTACGAATCCTGGAACAAACCAGAAAAAGCTGAGAAGTGGCGGGCAAAATTGGAACAAATTGAAGATTTTAAAGAGTGATATGTCACCACCTATGTGGCCCCAATTTCTCGGCCTTCGAGAGGCCAGATTTTCTTGACTCGCCATGTCTCCCAAATGTCACTACAAATCCCTATTTTTGCCCTATCAAGTCCTAAAAAATGCTAACTTTTGGGCCGAGGAGAAAATTTTTCGTATCGCCTTCGTCTTCAATGAACTTGTCCAAAAAATGAAAGAGCTCACAAGTCTTTCAAGCTGTAAGCTCTTCGTCTCTTCATGTCATAACAGCAATGCTCTACGGTGTCACAACCCGGTTGTAGATGCGGATGTCATCGATCAGGCCGGAGAAGAAGGTACCTGCCTCGAGGTTGCTGCCGATGACAAAATACAAGTCGCCGTATGTGTCTTCCAGGCTATTTAACGGTTCGGCGTCATGAGCAACCTACGATCCATCGACGTATAGATAAAGGATATGATACAACCCTTTTCGCAACATATGGATTGTCGAACGGGAGGGATCAGCGATCCTAATCCGTTCGGCCCAGCGTGTCTGTGCGGGCAGCTCATAGTTTGTGGCCCGCAGTGACGTTGAGGACGGTGTCATTATTATGGCGACAGTAGAAACACCTACGGAAGGATCAGAAGTGTGCGTTTGTGACATTTCTGACCTGTTGTTCAGATTGCCTCAGGAAAATCACAATTAAATTGTCTCTGGTTGGCTTACGGAGCGCCAACGAATGATTTTAGGGGATTTTTGGGCTAGAAATGAGGCTTATGACAGTTCTTCCTAAATTTTTCAGATTTTTCCGAATTTTATTTGAACCATTCTACTACTATGGTAATATTACTTATATAGCTGGTTTGTGAATAGGAGACTTAGCATGACCAAGAAAGGAAGTTCCCAAATTAGGCTGGGCAGGGTGGAACTACAAATCATGAATGTCGTATGGGAAAAGGGCGAGGCGACAGTTCATGATGTCAAGGATGTGTTGGGCCGAGGACGAAAACCCGCCTATAGTACAATCCTTACCATGATGCGGAAGCTCGAAGCTAAAGGCTACTTAAAGCACGATGTGCATGAGCGCACGTATGTTTACCGACCTACTATTAGCAAAAAAACAGTACGCCACGGCATGTTAGGTGATGTTCTAGATCGTCTCTTCGAGGGCTCTCCCTCATTGTTGTTAAATAGTCTGGTCGAGCAAGATCGTATCAGTGAGAAAGAGTTAATTCAAATTCGAAAGCTCATCAAAGAAAAAGAAAGGGAGAGAAATGAATGAGATCTCAACCGTAATCACTGATGGAATCATTAATTATCTTCTGATTGCATCCGTAGTCGCTGCTTTGCTGACGCCGCTGGTCTGTGTGCTTGTCAAGGTAGCGAAAATTGGAGCTTCCGTTTACCGACATATGATCTGGTTGTACGCACTCGTCAGTATCGTGACATTGCCAGGGATATTGCTCCATGGGCCAAAATTAAATCTCAAGGTTCTTCCCGCGAAGAGTCGACCCACCCAAACCGCGTCATCCCAAGTGTATGACGACTCTCGTGCCGAACTTGTCCCGACCGCACCGACGGAGATGCATTCACCGAGGTTATTGTCTACGACCGATATAAGTCCTGCAGATTCTTCACGAGCGTTTCCTGTCAGAGCCGTCTTGGCTGGGCTGTGGCTTGTCGGAACCGTTTTCATGTTCATCCGGCTCCTAATCGGTTGGTTCCGGCTTCACCGATTATATTTGAAGGCCGATCCAGTCTCTGACGACAGACGCATCGGGGATGTGTACGGTAAGAAACTGCGCATTCTGCTCACTTCCCAGATCGATTGTCCGGTGTGCTTCGGGATATGGCGTCCGGTCATCATGCTACCGCCAGAAATGTATGTCAATGCAGCTCCGGAAGAAATTCAAATGGTCCTGCATCATGAGTTGGCGCACATTGAGCGACGGGACTGTCTGACGAATTTGTTTCAGCGTATCATTGAGGCGGCCTTTTTCTTCCATCCGCTTGTTTGGTATGCCAGTTTTCAGCTTACTCAAGAGCGGGAACAAATATGTGATAATTATGTTATCGAGAAAGGAGCACGTATCATGGATTACACAAAGTTTCTCTCACGTATTGCCGAGACCAGGCTCGAAAAGATCCAGCTCAAAACGGTGGCTCTGTTTGAGGGCAGATTGTTATCTAGGATTGATTTGTTGCTTGATCCGGGACACAGCCAAAAAACCAGACTATCCAGCGGGACAGCTTTAATATCTGCATTAACTTTGCTCGTCTGCTTTTTAGCGCTGGGCGCGGTTCGTCTTGAGGCAAAATCGCCAGTTCAAAATCTATCAGAAGCATCCGAAACGGAAACCGCCACAGGTACGGCGGCGATTGATCCAAAAATCAGGGAACTTGGTGAAGCTGTCCGAAGGAGATTAACCACCTATTCCGACCAGGCGACTCTAACACTCAAGAACGGACAGACAGGCTGGATGAAAGTCAAAGACAACATCACCCCCGTGGCGGAGATTCTGATTACACCTCACATTGTAGCTGATGGTACGAAGTTTGACTTAGAAGGCCTCGACGCCACAGGCAAAGCAATTGGAGGAACAAAAACAACCTCGCGGGCAATTCATGATGCTCAGACTATGAGGATGGGCCTGGGCAAACACTTCTTCGTCAACGGCAAGCAGATTATGTCCAAGATCCAACTGGTTCCAACGCGTCAGGATGATAATAGCGTTGTTGTTGAGGTAAAAGCTCTTTTCACCGAAGTTCCGACGCGTGAAGAACGTGAGGCTATGCTTCTGGCCAGAGGCAAGGAAGGACAATTATCGCAGCATTTCAGCAAAATTAGCATATCGATTATTCGATACAAACAGAGAATGGGCTACCATCCTGAGGGCCTTGAAGAACTGAACCAGCCGTTACCGAAGGATGTTTACAGTCCGGCCGGTCAGGATTATCGCTACGAAGCCCAGCGAAGTAGATTCATCCTCAGCAGTTGTGGCAAGGATGGAATTTATGGGAATGACGATGATGAAGTCTATATTGCTCACCCCGGCGGAGTAACGACGGGCCAGCGACATGAGCTTTATCCACTGGAAGAAGATGAGCAGGGCGGACGCCAAATTGAAACCTTGGGGCCGAGCGGTCGGCGTCCGAAAGGCAATTGTGCTCTTGGCGGACGGGTTGTTTCGAAAGCAACCGGCCAGCCTGTTGCTCATGCGAAAGTATATTTATTTTGCACCGAAACGCACGATGCGATATTCATTGATGTTGACAGTGATGGCGCTTTTATGTTTGAGAATATCCCCACCGGGCCATTTTCATTGAGAACGACCCATACTGCCGGTTTCCAGGATGTTGCCTACGATCCGGATAATAAGCCTGGCAGGCACAATTGGTTTTCGTTGGACGACGGAGAGAGAAGAACAGACCTTTTGCTGAAGGCCAAGCCTGCCTATAGCATTTCAGGCCTCGTTCTGGATGAAAGTGGGGAACCTTTGCGAGACCAGAAACTTTGGGTATGGGCTTGGGCGGAATTGGATGAACTCGAAGGCAATCTTAACCGATACAGAATCGTCGAACAGGAATTGGTCGCATCTGATGGCTCTTATTTTCTGGATGGTTTGGATGGTCAACCGGTTTATGTCATGGCGATTGATTTAAAGGCCGAAGAGAAGGATGAATCTTACCCGCCATGTTACTATCCGGGAACCGTCGCCAGGAACGAAGCCCAGAAGGTCTACTTCGCTGAAGAAAATGCTGTTGTTGGAATAGATATCCATTTGAAGAAAAAGGGAAGATACGTTCTTGAGGGCGTTGTCACTGATGAGACGACCGGTGATGTCATTCCTAAGACGTTGGTCACAGTCCATCATAGGGATATGCTTTTTGACCGTCTCTTGACATATACTGATGAGCAGGGACATTATCGAATTGAGAGTTTAGGGACAGGGGAGTTTCTCGTTCATGTTGACGCCGAACCATGGGGATTTGTTCGAACGCGAAAGCTTGTCCTTATTGAGCCGGCACAGGAAATAAACCAGTTGAATTTTACGCTCAGACCGGGAGTGACGATTTCCGGTGAGTTTGTCGATGAGAACGGAGACCCAATAGGAATTTCTCCGCAAGCGTACGGCTTAGCGTATAGAGACGGTTATCCTGATCCCGAAACGATGTCATGGAGCGGCTCGCGTAACAAGTATGGTGTTAGGGGAAGTTCCGGAGATAACACGTTTAATGGGGGCGAAGGTGATTATGAAGAAGAGTATATGGATTTCCCAACGCCAAGTACATTTATTGTCGAGGGGATAATACCAGGGAAAACCGTCTTCCGTTTTCATCCGAAGACCGAGGGCCAAATAGTCACAGACATCCTGTATGACGGCCAGAGCATCATGGAAACTGGTATCGAAACCATGCCCGGTCACGAAATAAAAGACGTGATTATCATGATTCGGACGCAGTAGAAGCCTTCGCAAGCAACATACATTGGCAGTCTAAAGCCGGGTGATTTGCCCGGCTTTTTTTCGCACCACATATTGCGGATGAAAATGGAGAGTGGCGTGCAAAACTGACACAAATTGAAGATTTTGAAGAGTGACAGAATACACTCAAAGTCACTACCTTTAGGAGCTGAAAAACACCAAAATTGACATGGTGACATTATGTAGCTAAAATGTCTCCACGCCAGCCTATTTTTTAAAATCGAGTCCTAAAAAATGTGAATTGTAGGCCAAAGACATAATTTACAAGAAATTTATCGGGCGTCATAGTTTTCAATGAACGCTGCAAATTAGTGAGTAACATTGGCCGAAACGCCGTAACAAGGATACCTCAGAAAAAATTTCTTGTAGCAACAGGGATTTGAGTATTTGACTTTAGGCTTTTCGTAGGTGACCTATGTCAGAAAATGAAAGAGCTGATAACTCTTTCAAGCTACCAGCTCTTTGAATATTCTTAACAGTCATCCCATGTCCCTGGCTATGGAACGGGCCGATACAGCCGTATGTCATCAATGTACATTGTCCCCGATCCGCCGGAAGATGCCATGCCAGCTTTGCTACCCAGGCCGATTGCGATCTGATCCACATTGCTCAGGTTGATGCCCTGATCGGTCAATCCCTGTAACGGAATACGCCACTGCGTCCACGAGCGGACTGTAGCAGCTTCCGCATCGTCTTGCGCCACGATGGCAGGGGCGCCGGCGCTATTGGAAACCGCCACGTACACTGGATCAACTGCATTACCCGAAGCGCCTCTGAACCAGATCGATAGTTCTGAAACGCCTGCCTGTGTCCAGTCGCGAGGCGATGTCAGCGTCAACGTCGCTTCCGAGTTTGTGACGCCGCCTTCGTTGGTGTAAAACAGCGGCATCGATTGAGCGCCGCCATGAACGATCGTTTGCTCGGCATACGGAGGCAGTAAATTACCCACTTGCGATCCGTTGTCGGCAATACCGAAACCGTCGATCCAATGTTGCCAGATAGCTTCACCAGCTGCGTCGTCGTCGGTATAGCTCTCGAAGTCCTCCACGAGAAGGAACGCACCCGTCGTGAACACCCAGATCGGCCCTTTCAGCGTGTTGCCCTGGGCATCGACTTCGTCCACCCGCCAGTAGTAGGTTATGTCGGCATCCAGCAAGCCGGGATCATGACTCTCGTCCCCCAATGCCTTGGAGCCTTTGTCCTCGGGTGAGCCCGGACCGGCAATGCGCACGGCTTCTTTATCAGTGCCGAAGTAGAGTTGGTGCGAGGCGGCACTGGTGGACGGCGTCCATCTCAGGATTGCGTTCAGTTGCACGTCCATCGCGTTATACGCTGGCTGCGGATTTCCGACGGCGCCCGGTGTCGTAAAGCTCCAGATGTCGCCTTTATATGTGCCGATGGCATCAAACTCATCGACTCGCCAGTAATAGACTTTCTCACGTTCAAGTGGGCCGGGTTTGTAGGTCGTGGTTCCCAGGGGCGCACCCCCGGTAGCACTGTCCACTTCGTCGTAGTCGTCGCCAAGATAAACCGTATGCAAAATCGCTCCGAAACCTTGTGTCCAGCTAAGCGTTACCGTATTCGGATCTGCGACCTCGGCTCCATCGGCCGGATCGGGATTATACGCCGTCTTGGGCGGAATGGAAAAGCTCCAAACAGAACCTTTCCAGGGACTATTTGGATCGGCATCGTTAACCTCATCAATTCGCCAGTAGTATGTCGTGCCCGGTACGAGACCTTCCGGATAGGCAAATCCGGGAAAGCCGGCCACGTAAAAGGTTGTTGTCTGATTGCCCCGAAACACCTCTGAATCTCGCGTAGCTTCGTCGACAACGTCGAGATCATCACCCAGATACACATCATGTGAGACCGCAAGCTCACCCGGCACCCAGCAAAGGGTGACCCATATATCCTCGTGCAGGGCGCCATCAGCCGGATCGGGGCCAAACGCATACGGCCATGGCTTACCCTCCATGGAGCTGAGTATCTCGACCTCCGATAGAGCGTGGTCGTAAATTCGCACATCATCGATTAAGCCCTTAAACGGAGTTGTTCCTCTGGCACCGAGCGTGATAATGAAATCCGTGGCGTCGTTGCGGTGCTGGTTAATATCCACCGTGTCTGCTTCATAGCCTTGACTCAAATCACCATCAATATAGACCTTCATGGTATCATTGGCTCCATCCGTTTCAAAAGCAATAGTGACGGCCACATGATGCCAATCGTCGTCATTAACGGTACCACTGGAATTAATCGAAGTTAACGCCCCGACGCTGTGAGCACGTATCATGATGACGCCTGAGGCTTCGACATTAATGGATCTGTTGCCCCGCACATGCGCTGCCCCGGCGGGGCCCAGGCACATGACGGTGTTTAAGACACCCCCACCGGCGGTCTTGAACCAGACCGCCCAGGTGACCTCGCCCTCGGTGCCAGCAAAACCTTCGCCTGGACTGGTCCCGGGCATCTCGACCCGATCATCCACGCCGTCAAATTGCAGCGCGCCTCCAATTTTTCCGTCCACCCACTTGGGATCGCCATAGAGGACGCCGTCGTTACCGTTACCGGAACCATCGATGGCGTTGCCGTCGAGCTTCCACCAGCCGACGAGTTCCGCCTCAGCAACGCGTGTCAAAGCCATGCCGAGCGTCAGAACAAAAGCCATCATATAAATGAGTTTTCCACACATAATAATCCTCCTAAAACATGAGATTGAAGTAACACTTCAATTTAGGTACACACAAAGAAATCCACCAGTTTCGTGTTATGGTGTGGGCCTGCTGCGGCCCTGCGTTTTATATTCGGCCAAAAGACTTTTCAAGCGATCGATAATATGCTTTTTCCCAGGATCGCCGTACAGGTTGTTCTGCTCAGTTGGATCGGCCTCCATATCATAGAACTGGCCCGGCAGGCCATCACCTTTACCCGACCACCCACCTGATCCGGCGCCGTCGATGAGCTTCCACTTTCCGCTTCGTATGGCGAACAATCCATTGATCGAGTGGTGTACAACCCCTTTACGCTTCGGCTCCTTAGGTGCCGTGCCCAACAAACAGGGCAGCAAACTGAAACTGTCTTCACCGGCGTCTCTGGGCAGTTCCACGCCCAGGATGTCGGCGGCTGTGGCCAGCAAATCTGTCAGGCAGATTGTCGCATTGCTCCGGGAACCGGGTTTGATTCGACCCGGCCAACGGGCAATGAAGGGCACGCGATGGCCGCCTTCCCATATATCGGCCTTAATGCCGCGGTAGATGAAACTTGGATTGTGACCGTACCTGCGTACCGAGTTGGTCGGTCCATTCATGTTCGTACCGTCGCGTCCCGGCGAGCCGTTGTCACTGGTGAAGATCAGGAGGGTGTTATCGGCCTGATGTGTCATCTCCAGAGCTTTGATGATCTGCCCGACGGTCCAGTCCACCTGCTTTACATAGTCCCCATAGGCGCCGGCCTTGCTCGTTCCCTGGAATTCCCTTGTGGGCGCGATGGGCGTGTGCGGTGCCGTCAACGGGAAATACAGAAAGAAGGGACTTGTGCCCTCCTTATTAAATGGTTTAGCCGCTGGTTCCACCGTGATGTACTCGACGGCCTTTTGTGTCAACGCAGGCATAATCCTATCCAATTGCCAACCCTTGATCATCGGACCGGGAGTTCCGAACATGCCATCAGGTTTCTCCTCTGTGGGAATACCGACGGTTCTGTCATTCTCAATGAAGCAATACGGCGGGAAGTTTGGAACGTCGTCACCAAAGTAGTAGTCGAATCCTCGTGTTGTCGGACCGTTGGCAATAGGGCGCGCAAAATCGACTTTCTTTCCGAATGCGTTGCGGTTCTTTGTCTCCCACTGCCCGAGCGCGATCCGATCATTAATACCTGATCCGTCGGTTGTAGGCCAATCCCAACCTAGATGCCACTTCCCGATACAGGCCGTGCTGTAGCCATGTTTCTTCAGCAAATCGCCTACAGTAAGTCTGTCCGGCTCGATCAAGGGCGCGTCCCAGGCCCACAAGACGCTCTTTTTCAGTCGAGAACGCCAGCAATAGCACCCGGTCAAGATCCCGTAACGGGTAGGTGTGCATACGGCCGAGCCCGAGTGGGCGTCGGTGAAAACCATACCCTGAGACGCCAGCCTATCCAAATTGGGTGTAGATATTTTGGAGCCAGGATTTAGGCAAGACAGATCGCCGTAGCCAAGGTCGTCCGCCAGGATATAGATGATATTGGGTGACTTCCCGCCCGCGCTAAGCCGCACGTCGTTATTGCCCAGAGTCGGGGCGGTACGGCCCGGAACGCGGGATACGGTCACCGAGCCCGCGGCAAGTATACAATGCTTCAGAAAGTCACGTCGAAGCATGATTGTAATCCATCCTTCCAATCCAGGTGCGACTTTGCGCCCCTGATAGCGGAGCTAATAGTTTTGATGTGGCTCATACTTAACGAGCTTATCAAAGAACTTTTTCCAAACAAAATCCTGACGGCTGTGGTCCACATGATAGGTTGATCCGCCTCCGAATTCCTGTACATCGTGCTCCAGGTCCTTGACGTATTCGCTATGGCCGTCCGTGTAAGCCACATTATACCCATCCTTATGATGGTACTGAATACCGCGGTTCGGGTCGGAAAACATATCCGCCATAAACGCCATGCCGCCACTATCATGGGCGGAATTCACGGCCCGCCATTTCTTTTCATCCCAAAGGGATCGATAGTGATAAGTTGTCTGAACCCAGGATTGATTGGGGCCCAGGTCCTCCGGGATATCTCCCCTCGGCCATCCACCGCCTCTGTTGGAAGGATTCGGCGGAAGCTTTCCGAATTGGAGCGTGGGATTGTTGTTGCCGGGGCAGTAGAACAGCTCCGGCTCTGTTATCAACTGGTGGTAAAAAAACAGGCCGTGCGCCATGAAACCTTTGGTCTCAGGATCATTTTGACGGCCTTGAATCCAGACGGCATAGCTGCCGGATCCCGGTGAGACTTCCATATGACAATACGGGAACTGCCCCTCGTTATCATTGCTATAGAGGACGCCGGCATACCCACAGGACTTCAAGTGGGCCGCGCAGGCTGTCCGTCGAGCTTGATGGCGAGCTTTTTGCAATGAAGGCATCAGTATGGCAAGCAACAGCGCGATGATGGCAATCACGACCAGAAGCTCTATTAACGTAAAACCTCTCGACTTCAACATGCCGGGATTCCTTGTCTCTTCGGAGAATGTGTTGCTCAGTTAGTGTCTCATTGGAACCTTGTGCATTCTACTTCTATTGTTATGTTTATATCATAATATACCCGTTCTCACAAGTGGCGCACAGCGGAGACCCGGGCACCATCTCTCAAGTCTCCTGACTCACGCAGATTACTATACTGCCCAATAGCAGCGGCCCAAGTCAAAGCGAATTCTGATCGTATCACTGACTCAGTTCTTACTTCTAAAGAGCCGTTCACGGTTAATGGAGCCGGATGTCGTCAATATACATCATCCCTGAGCCGCCAACCACTGCCATGCCGGATTTACTACCCAGGCCAATCGCGATCTTATCCACGTCGGTCAGGTTGATTCCCTGATCGGCAAAAGCCTGAAGTGGAACACGCCACTCTTCCCATCCGCGTGCCAGTGCAGCTTCCGAATCATCATTGGCTACAATGGCGGGCGCACCGCCGGAGTTGGAGATCGCCAGATACAGCGGCTCGGCCGCATTAGCCGAATCGCCCCGGAACCAGAGCGACAATTCCCCAACGCCTGCTGTCGTCCAGTCGCGCGGTGTCGTTAATGTCAACGCCGCCTCCGAATTCGTTACACCAGCTTCGTTGGCGTACAAAAGCGGCATGGATTGGGAGCCGCCATGGACAATCGTCTGCTCACAATATGGGGGTATGACATTGCCGGCCTGTGAGCCGTTATCCACAACGCCAAAGCCATCGATCCAGTGCTGCCAGACGGCCTCGCCGGCCGCATCGTCATCAGTATAGCTCTCAAAATCGTCAACCAGAAGATAATCACCTACCGTGAAGCTCCAGACCGGACCTTCGACTGGATTTCCAGCATAAACCCCATCCACTCGCCAATAGTACGTGGCCTTCGCCTCAAGTAATCCGGGATCGTAACTCTCAGCGCCCAGCGCTACGGAACCTTTATACTCCGGCGCGCCGGCATCAGCGCTGCGCACGGCCTCCTTGTCCAGACCGAAGTATATCTGATGTGAAGCAGCGTTATCTGCCGGCGTCCAGCTTAGGATCGTTGCCATCGCCACATCGGTGGCGCCGTTGGGTGGTTGCGGATTTCCAACCGCACCGGGCGTCGTAAAGGTCCAAACGTCGCCTTTGTACGTCGCGACGCCGTCAAATTCATCGATCCGCCAGTAGTAAACCTTTTCTGACTCAAGCGGGCCGGGAGAGTAGAATGCTGTCCCGGCTGGGTTGCCCACAGTGGCATTGGTCACCTCGTCATAATTATCGCCGAAGTACACGGTGTGTAATATCGCTTCAAAGCCCGGCGTCCAGCTAAGCGTCACGGAATTCGGATCTAAGATCTCGGCCCCATCCGTCGGATCGGGATTGTAGGCTTTCTTCGGGGGAATCGAAAAGCTCCAGACGTCACCCTTCCATGGACTGTTGGGATCAGCTTCATTGACTTCATCGATTCGCCAGTAGTACGTCATCCCTGGAACCAGGCCGTCCGGGTAGGCAAATCCAGGAAAGCCGGCCACGTAAAATGTCGTCGTTTGATTGCCTCGAAACGTCTCACTCTCGTTCGTGGCGTCGTTGACGCCGTCGAAACTTTCACCCAAATACACATCGTGTGAGACGGCAAAATCGCCCGGTAACCAGCTAAGAGTCACCCATGTGTCTTCGTGAAGATCACCGTCCTTTGGATTGGGCGCCAAGGCATGCGGATATCCTTCGCTACCTTCCATAGCAGCCAGAATCTCAGCCCCCATGAGTGCATGGTCATAGACGCGGACCTCGTCGATAATCCCGTTCCAGTAATGGGAGCTTCCCTCCCGATGCCCTATTCGCAGAGGAAGTGTTGAAGGAATGATCGTTGCAACCTGGTCCATTTCCATCGCCACTTCTCCGGTTATATAGATTCTTGTGACAGAACCGTCCCAAGTGCAGCAGACATGCTGCCATTCATTCGGCACTACGGAATTATTTGGTGAATTTTGCTGAACGCGTCCGACATTTAATGCAAGCACGAAGTGGAAAAAACGCCCATCTCGGTTGACAAATAACGAATAATTTTCCCCCGGACCGCTCATCGGTCCTTTTGACAAGATGCCCTGCCAGCCATCGCCGGCATCAATCCAATATATCCAGGCAGCAATAGTCACGTTGGTATCTATTTCAAGACTGTCTGAGGTGGGTACTTCCACATAGTTGTCTTGCCCATTGAACTGAAGAGCTTGTCCATACTTGCCGGCGTCCCACTTTGCGCCATGGATCGTGCCGTTGTTGTTGTTGCCGCTTGAGTCGTACACCATCGTCCCGGAACCCTCATCCAGTCTCCAGTGTCCCACAAGGTCAGCCGAGGTACGACTCACTAGGCCCAATGTCAGGGCAAAGACGACCAGATAAATCAATTTCTTATACATGATAAGCCTCCTTCAACTAAGATGGTTAGAAATGATTGTAAAATCACTACATTCGTGTATATCTACCTACAAGATAATGTTTAGCGATTTGGCATCACTTCCTGTTTCCAAAGTTCGGTACGGCTCGTTGTTTAGCATAGAAGAATCCATGACGAGCTAATGAAACTTTACTTTTGGAAAGACTAAAAATCCGTGACATCCAGCTATTCTACTATATGGGATGGAGTGGCATTCCGTCAAGAGAAATCTTCAGATAATGCTCCAAACATGGGCATTCGTACTCAACAAGAGCTTGCTCAGATGTCAGACTTTCTCACTTGAAGAACACTCTCGATCATATTTGTAGCGAAGGATAATTTTGCTATGCTATACAGAAAGCAAGGGGTTTATGATAAGGCAGGACCGATACTCATTCAAGTACTGGAGGGCCGCCGTCTTAAACTCGGTAACACTCACCCACACACGTTGGAGTCTTGGTACAACCTAATCGACCTCTACGAAGCCTGGAACAAGCCGGAAAAAGCCCAAGAGTGGCGAGCAAAACTGGAACAAATTGAAGATTTTGAAGAGTGACATGTCACCAGTGAAACAGCCCCATTTATTAGGCATACAAAACGTCATTTTTCCTTGAGAGCCATGTATCCAAAATGTCTCCACGGCCACTGATTTTTTTAAATCGAGTCCAAAAAAATGTCATTTTTTACACCAAAGACATAATTCAGAAAAATTTATCGGGCGTCATAGTCTTCAATGGACGGGTCAAAAGAATAAGGGCTGGTGACTCTCTCAAGCTACCAGCCCTTTCAGTTTTTAGGGAACATCGTGACTATGGGCTCACTGCCCTGCAATGAATTCGTACCTCATCAATCAGGCCGGACCAAAAGGTTCCCAAAGCAGAGTCGCTTCCACAGCCAATGTTCAGGCCCCGTCGGAACTATTTAATCCTTGTTGTGTGTCCTCGGCAGCAAGGATATCGTCTGCATAGAGTGACCTGTAGAATCCATCCCAAACGAAGCCAACGCGGTGCCATTGACCATCGGTGATGATTATCTGAGACAATAAAGGGCTTCCAGAGCGACCATCACATTTCAACTCAGTCATCAGGGCTCCTTCAGCATCCACCATCAGCCAGTTGGCCGTACCTTGTTGTGACACGAAGACTTGACCTGGCGCACCACCGTTAATCCAGGCAAAAACACTGAAGGAACCATCTGCTGGATTCGGGGCGGTACCTGTGACAACATAGTCATCCACGCCATCCAGTTGAAGCGCACCATTCACTTGTCCACCCTCAGGTTGCCAAATAGGATCGCCTAAAGCATATCCGTCATTGCCCCCAGCACTATCCGTGACGACCATACCCTCAGTCTCATCCAATGCCCAGTGCGCCACCAGCGTTGTATCATTAAGTTCTTGTTCCCAGTAGCTCATTAGAAGTTCCAGGTCGAGGACATTTATCACGCCGTCCCCGAAAGGGGGTGCGATATCGACCATTGGATCATCCTGACCCCAGGATTCAATGAGTCTCAGGAGATCTTGGGTGCCCACGAGCCCATCGCCATTGAAGTCGACGTCTGGCCGGGAACGACAGACAGCAAGGCCGCCACCATCGGTCCCCATCCTAGAATCCACGATGGACAGTCACGCAAACGCTTTGTTTTTCGCAATCAACAACAGGTTTACCTGCCGGTTCATCGGCGCTAACAGCAATTAGTGTGGTTATTCCTGGTGGTGCTTTGACGGACTGTTCGTCAAGAAACGGAAAGTAAACTTCCTTGACTACGTCAAGAACTGCTTCCGATTCAAAGGGCGAACAATTTAGCCCAGTCTGAATCTCGTTGATAAACCCGGCATCCAGAGTCTTTGAGTTCAATCGCGCAAGCGTTTCTCTCTTCTTGTTTCGCACTCCCATAGACAATTCCTTTCTGATGACGCATTTTTTCCACAGATTATAACACAAGACCGGTGGGACATATGTCAGGAAGGTATATCGATTGCTCTTTCCAGGCTCATTATTGAGCCAAAAACGAAGGTGTAATTAGGGGACTTTACTACCGCAATCGCCACAGTAACCCGATGATGCGCTCGGTCGTGTTGTTCGTGGCATCTATCCGCAGTCGTCGAGTATATGATGAGGCAGTCAAGGAAGCCCTGACTGGAATGTGAGAGGCGTGGGATCAGAGTCTCGAGGTCCGGCTTATTCCAAGCTCGCTACCTGACTTCAAGATCGAAGCTCGCCGAGTGGCTGTTGAACTCGGGAGCATACATGCACTGGATGGAGGCAATGCCGGTTTGGTATCGCCCCTTATGCTGGATGCGCGTGCTGTACTCGAAGACGTACACACCCTTGGGCAGACAGTCCATGAAGAAGTGCGTGGCCGTGTCTCGCGTGCTCTGGTAGTAACCCAGGCCGTCCTGATAGCGGTAGCGACTGAGCACCTCAACCGGCTCGGTGCCGCTGCCACGCTGATCCTTGAGGTGGACGTATTCCATGTCGCGATCGACTCGCAATTCGATGCGGACGACCAGTTCGTCACCGACAGCGAGCGAACTTTGAACCGGATACAGAACTTGGCCCTCGTCGGTCATTCTCTTGACATACAAAGCCTTGGTGAGCTGCAGTGGCGTGCCTATGTAGGGCGTGACCTTGCTCATGTCCTCGAGATACTGCCAGTGCACGCTGCCCCAGCTTACGCCCTCATCGGTCTTTTTGACCGTGATGCTGCCCATAGCCGGTTCGATCTCGCCCCGGACAAAACGCTCCTCGTAGAATCCGGTGCCCGCCTCAACCTGGTCGGGCTCGATCCACTCGCCAGCCAGCGCAACCTCGACTAGTGCGTCGGAGGCAAGAAAGTCCGTGCCTCGCAGAAGCAGGCCGTATATGGCGTCGGCCGTTGCTTTGGTGGTCTTCCAGTCCTGCGTTTGCTTTTGCTTAAGGAGCCAGGCCCTGCAATCCTCGACTGCCTGCGCATCGCCGGAGACCTCATCGAAGGCCTCTATCATTAGGGCCTGGGTCTCGATGGGCGCGCGATACCACCACCAACTACGTTCGAGGTCGCGCCAGTACATGCCGAGCGCTTCGTCGGTCACGCTGTGCTCCCGAATCGACTGCATGATCTGATCGGGAGTCTGCAGATCGCCGAAACGCTTAAGGGCGATAGCCAGATGAGCCTGTGATTGACGCCAGAGGTTGAGCCAATACCGACGGGCCTGGCCTAACCAGTAATCAAGGGCGTCCTGGTATTGGGCTGAGACGGGCTTGTCGGAAAGGAAGAAGCTGCGTCCGTACAGATACAGCGCTATCGTGGAGCTGACGTTGCTCTGGTCTTTGTCACCGTGCTCAAGTATCCATCGGTATCGCCCATCCATCCACCTGTCAAGGGCCTCCAGCGCCTTGATCGCACAACTAAGGTCGATCTGGCCTGCGCCAAGGTGTCGGAGCCGCCCGAAACCGGTGACGATGTAGAGCGTAATGTATTCGTTGCCGCGGCAACTGGGGAACCAGGGCCACAGCCCGCTGTCCAACTGCATCTGCTCAAGCTTGAACAGGGCTCGCGAAGTCTCGTCGACGAGCCGGTTATGATCGAATAATATCCCCACGTTCCTGCGCGCCTCGGACTCGGCGACCGCCTGCCTCACCCAGGGAGTCTCTTCCAATGCAACAGACTTGAGGTCCTCATTCGTCTCCAGAGGACTGTCGAGAGCGGGCGTTGCTCTCCACTGGTCGAAGATACGCCGAATCTTGGGGTCTGCATTGGCGATGTGAAAGGCCAACGTGTTGGCGTAGAGCCGGTTGAAAATCTGCTCGCTGCACTCGTACGGGTATTCCATAAGGTAAGGCAAAGCCATCACTGCGTACCACGCCGGTTGGGATATCATCTGCACTGCGAGACTTTGATGGCGCAGGGTTGACGACTGGCCAGATTCGAGAAGCTTGGTGAATTCGAATTCCTTCGTCTGCGGCCCGCGCACCGGCAGTGGCAAAGATTCGGTCACCAGAATCCGACGGCTCAGAACGGGCAGATAACCTTCCTCGCCGTCACTCAGTCGGTTAGTCGCGCCTACGGCTTTGTAGATGAGGAAGCCACAATCGTCGGGCACGGCCAGTCGCCACGAATACGTTCGGGACTCCATGCTCGGCACGTCGAAGGCCTGTTCGGGAGCCACGTTGCCCAGCGCGGCGTCGCGAGGCTCCAGTGTGCGCGCATCGGACAGCAGGAGGCTCACGTTGCCCGCCTGGCGGCCGGCGGATTGGTTGCTGACCTTGACCGTGAACTCAATAGTATCACCTTCTCTCACGAACCGTGGTGGATTGGGCTGGACCATCAGGTCCTTGGCTGTGACGGTAGTGCCCGTCAGAAAGCCGCTTCGCATCTGGTTGTCGTGAGCGAAACCCAGGAAACGCCACTCAGTCAGAGCCTCCGGGATGGTGAACTCGATTTTGACAACGCCGCTGGCATTGGAGACAAGGTGCGGGAAGAAAAATGCGGTCTCGTCGAGGTTCTTGCGTGTGGAGACCTGGTCATCCTGTGATTTGCCTTGAGCCGCGTCATCAACAGCTTGCCCCGCGGACGAATCTCCATCAGAAGAACCTTCTCCGGCGAGCCCTCCACGGCCCGTGGGCGGCGCAGCAGCGCCCGCTGAAGCGCCCCCGCCGCTGTACGGAGGAGACCAGGGACCCTGAAATGTCGGACAGACGATATCATAAGGGAAATGGCGGTAGGAAAGTTCAATGCCCAAGTGCTCAAACCCCCAGTCGGAAACAGCAGTACTGAAATACACCGTGCTATTCTGGAATCTACTGTACAATCGCGAGGACTCCCGGCGAAAACCGCTGAAGCTGCGTGTCCAGCAATGGGGGAGATACTGATCGAGCGATGCATCGTACATGCCGACCGCCATCTCGGCGACCGCACCGGTCGCGTCGGGCCCGGTGATTATTGCCGTCCACACTTCCTCCTGTCCGGGCTCGAGCAGAGACCTGAAACGCTCCCACTGAACGGTCAGTTCCTTGTTGGTCCAGGGTACGTCCACAGTCTGCTCGTTCACGTACGCCCTGTTCTCGCGCACGTACGTGACACGCACCGTGAATCCGCCGCGCATGTGTTCGGTGACCTGCTCTTCGACGATCTCCTGGGTCCGGTGGGTATCGGTCCACCAGGCACTCAGGACCTGTCCGTGGCACTCCAGCTCTACGTATGCCCGGCCTGTGTCATATCCCGTGCCCCAGAGCGCCGTGAACAGCTCGCCGGGTTCGAGGGACCACCTCGGTGCCGCAAAGTGATTGGGCACGCGGACATCAAAGTGGCTGGCCTGTGGATCCACAACGTGGATTGTGCGGAATGCATTGACCGGCGTGCCAAACCGGTCCTGAGTCTGCAGTACGGCCCGATATATGCCGGCTTCCAGGGCCACGGATACCACGGCGATACCTTGAGCATCAGTCTGAATGTAGTACTCGCCGATCGGGTCGGCCGTCTCCCACGTATCCGGATCGGATGCATCCGGCTGTCCCCCCATCGATCCCAGACTGGCACGAATGACCTTGTCCGGCTGTTCCAATGTGTAGACCTGGACAGTGCCCCCAGCGGGCTCGGCCTGACCATCTATGGATCGGGTCGTGACAGTCAACTCCACAGGCTTGTCCGGAGTCTGCCAGGTCTCGGCGTGGATGGCCGCCTCGAGCGCAGTATACCCGGCGCGGACCACGTGCTCGGCCGAGCGGGTCTCGCCCGTTGTGTCGGTCACATCGGCGTGAATCCGATATGCAAACACAGGTTCATCTTCGGGCAGGATTGACAGATCAGGTTTGGCTGTGAAGGTGATCGAAAACGAGCCGTCAGCTTCGGTAGTTGTCGAGCCGTGCGCGATGAGCTGCTCGACACCGAAAGACGGATATATCCAGCGGGCCCACCAGCACCAGATCGGGAATCGAATCTGGCGCACGACGCTCCAGCCGATTGTGGCCCCGCCGATGGCCGCGCCGGTGTAGGCTGTGGCCGTGCCGGGGACGACGACCTCGACATCGAGCCTTGGCGCCTCGGCGGGCGCGTCGAGCTGTACTCGGAACTTCGGTCGCTTGTATTCTTCCACGTTGAAAGATGCCGATCCGCCGGGACCATCCTGCGCTACTATGGACATCCGGCCCGTCAGACGATCGCGGGGAGCAGTGAAGCTTCCGCCGAAAGAGCCGTAGTCATTGCAGCGCACCTGGTGGCTAGCGATCTCCTGGCCGTTGGTGTCTTCGAACACTACCGTAAGCGGCTGCCGGGCGAGCGTATGGTAATTGTCTCGGGCGGGGTCCGTACGGACACAGATACCCTTGTAGCGAATGCTCTGCCCTGGGCGATAGAGCGACCGGTCCGTGAAGAATACGGTCCGGTCTCGAGCTGTCGCCGATGTCGACGGCTCACCGGCCCGAAAGCTATTCTGGCTGGCAAGTTTCTGGCCCGCGTGTTCCGCGACAATCCGGAACGGGTCTCCTCCCGTGTCAAACGAAAAACTGAAGAAACCGTTCTCGTCGGAATATGTCTGGGCACCCGGCCAATATCTCCGACCACTGCCGTAGTACGTCCAGCGCGTGACCGTCGCGCCGGCCAGCGGCTCCCCGTTGCGGGCATCGAGTACAAAACCATCCACCGGACCGCCTTGACTTCGGCTGCGCACGACCAGCGCGAGATCGCTGACCCACACGCGGGCCACACAGACCCGGTTATCGTCCTTGCCAAAGGAGGGGTCATGACTGGCGATGATGAAATAGAAGCCTTTCTCAAGACCCTGCGGAGCGGCGATCGTCTCGGTGTGTCTTTGATAGTCGGTAGTGGCCGGCAGGTCTGCATTCCACTCCAGAACGGGTCGAATCCTGAGCAGGCTCTGCAACTCATCGTTGTCGACAGAACTCCAGGTTGGTTGCATGGCCTGTTCGCCGTCAAAGGGTACAGCCCTGAAGAAGACCTGGGTGACGTTTCTATAGGTGACCTCGATATCGGGCAGCGGATCGTTCCATACCCGCTCGGTTCGTATAGTGGCGGATTTGGCCTCGATCTGCTGGATCAGGTTGTAGCACCAAATGCCCCCGACGCTGGCCGGATACGTAATCCACGCCCTGCTGGCCAGCTCGTGCGCCTGGGCGTAATCTCCTTCTGAATGTGCGACTCTGGCCCATTCGTACAGCGCCTTGGTGACGACCTCGTGCTCGGCCCACTGGTCCGCAAACCGCTCCAGGGCCGCCATGTAGAGGTCGTCCCTATCTGGGCCCAAAGCGTGGCTGTAGCCGAATCTGAGACGGTGCAGATCGGCATCGATGAAGGCCGTATTGTCGGCATCCCCCTGATGGAAGGCCAGCAGGGCCTGATACAGGTCGATGGCCCTCAGCTTGGCCGAGTCCGTGTCCGCAGTTTCGGGCTGCCATTCAAGAAACTCGGCTGCTGGCGCGAAGATGGGGCTGTTCGCCATGATTTCGAAAGCATCCATGGATTCGGAGCCGGCTTGCTCACCGGCGCTGTAGAACGACAACGCTTCATAGGCTAGGAAGTCGTAGAGTGTCGGTCGATATGTATCCGGCACGGTCCCTTTTTCCAGCAGATCGTCATACTGCTCGATGGGAATTGCCTTCAGCTCCTGTTCTGCCTCCAGTGCCAGGGTGAAATGCATATCGATTTCCCCCAGAATGCGGGGCAGGTCCCAGGTTGTAATGTCCTCTCCCGGCGGCTCGGCAGTTTGAGTTCTGTTCACGAATCGCTGGCGGTTCTGCCGGAAGTAATCCCAGTACCAGTGCGCCAGGATGGCTTCGGCCACAGGCCTTATCGGATCAGGAGCCTCAGCCAATTCGGCCTCCAGGCGGACGATCTTTTCTTCTGGTCCAAAGCCTCTGCTACCTTGGCCTCGGCCTCCGGGCGGGGGATCTTCGGCCTTGTCGCCCTGGATATGCCCCTCCCAGTTGATTTTCAGAGCGATGGCCTTGATGGCCTCGGGGTAAGCCTGATCCTCCAGCGCTGCCGGGATGATTTGCTCAAGCACGCCGATGGCCGTCTGGGGTAATCCCTTCGAGATCGCATCGTCGTACTGCTTCCAGAGGTCGTCTCGCGGTCCGGCAGTGGACGTGGACGCCATTGCCAGCAGAAGCAGAGCGGACAACAGCCAACCTTTGTGAATTTCCTTTCCTCGCATCGTACTGTCCTCACCACAAGTCTATTTTTGCTCTGTCCCGAGCACATGATTCCTCGGTACACAATCTGGAAAATGGCCAACCCGCCCGCGATTCTGGTGCAGACTGCCTTGTTCCATTATTGTATACGCAAGAAAAGCAGGATATTGCAGATATTTTCAGAACCAGCGAACTTGGCGAAAAGGCGCCAATATCTGATTCTTCAATCGGGTCGTACACGCTTTTTGTCTTTGCCATCGTAAACCTCCACAAGCAATCAATTGTATTGCAATCCAACAACTGTGCCCTCAGCCATGTCCGATGAAATTAAGTCAGTGTGGAAAATTATGAATGTAAACGCAGGCTGTATGGTGGATTTGATCCGTATCTGTTTATTGCTCAAGCCAC
>SMTZ1_10001921_pt1 | contig 20978 bp, 21 predicted proteins | sample DeeMarSWOR136_30_FD_25667 | JGI IMG/M metagenome (IMG submission 25667) | reverse complement strand
GTCTTTGATGGAAATGACCATAGTATTATAAACCTGAACATTGACGGTGGAGCCAATAATGATTTTCTGGGTCTGTTCGGCTATATCGATGGTGGGGAAGTCAGGAACTTGTGTCTTGAAGTCGGCTATGTCAGCGGCGATTACAGGGTCGGTGGCCTGGTGGGGCAAAATGACGAGGGCTATGTCTCGAACTGCTATTCTACCGGAACTATAAGCGGCGATTCAGAAGTGGGCGGCCTGGTTGGGCGGAATAAGGGTGGTGAAATTTCGAACTGTTATTTTAGCGGTTACGTCAGCAGTGAAATTTGTAGTGGTGGTCTGGTAGGAAAAAATTGGATTGGTACCGTGTGGGGCTGCTGTTCTAACAGCTCTGTTAGCGGTTATTGGACTGTTGGTGGTTTGGTGGCTGATAATTATTATGGCTATGTTCAGAATTGCCATTCTACAGGAGATGTAAGTGGTTATGATGATGTAGGCGGCCTGTTGGGTCACAATGACGGCTATGTTTCAAACTGTTATTCTGTCAGTTCGGTAAGTGGTGAGCTTGATGTCGGCGGCCTGGCGGGTCATGTCAAATACGGCAGTGTATCGAATTGCTACTCCATCGGTTCTGTCACTGGTGGTGATTATGTTGGCGGCCTGATAGGAGTCAATTGTATAAGTATATCGAACTGCTATTCTATCGGAGATGTCAAAGGTCTTGTTGTAGTCGGCGGCTTGGTGGGGGAAAATTATGAAAGCTTGTCGAACTGCTGTTCTGCTGGTAATGTAAGTGGCACAGAACATGTAGGTGGATTGGTGGGTAATAACGGATTATCCGCCAATATTTCGAACTGCAACTCTACCGGTGATGTCGGTGGTGATGACCAAGTCGGCGGATTGTTGGGAGTAAATTACGGCACTGTTTTGAACTGCTATTCTACCGGCGATGTCAATGGTGATATCGATGTAGGTGGATTGTTAGGTTGGAATTTCTATGGCAGTGTATTGAACTGCTTCTGGGACACTGATACACAGACTCACAGTGTAACCGAAAGTATTGGCTTAAGCGAAGAAGGAAACATTACCAATGTTTCAGGCCTTACAACCGTCGAAATGCAGACAAAGAGTACCTTTACTGATGCTGGCTGGGACTTTGTTGATGTTTGGGACCTAACTTGTGAGGGGATGAGCTATCCGAGGTTTATCTGTCAAATTACACCGGCAGACTTTTTATGTCCCCATGGGGTGGATTTTAGAGACTACTCATTCTTTGCCGGTTACTGGGGAAATACGAATTGTGAAAATGCTAATGACTGCGACGGTACGGATTTTGACCTCTCTGGAACGGTGGATATGAATGACATTGACATATTCTGCGGTCATTGGCTTGAAGGGGCGGGTGGTTGAGGCGCATAGCTTTCATCCCATAACATTAAAGCGGTTTTGTAAATATTAAATAAGAAACCGCTGTATCAGGCGTATTATTCAATATACATGCTAAATTTGCCGAAATATAGAGTCCGGGGTGATGTTCAACCTGTATTAAGGGAGAATTGCGGAAGGAGGTAAAAAAGTGGCTAATCATAAACTATTCGACTGGTATGGGTTTCTTGCAAAGAATGTTCTCAAAAGCGAGGTTTTTAACGCCAAGAATGTTTCGTTGAGTTTTTGGGCGGACGGGCCCTCTACTCAGGGGAGTCCGTTTTGTATCTACTCGCTTGTCGGGAACGGATGGGATTGCCCAATAACAGTAGATATGCGTATGAAGGTTACGCCGAAGACCCTGCTTGGCACCAGGAAAGAGGCGAATAAGCTGGTTTCGCCGCGGCAGTGGCAGATACCGTTGGGGCCGGGAGAAATTGTGCTGGCATCGGCATCGGGATACGCCTGTTGCGACTGCAAGCCTTGTACCGTTACGTTTGAAAAGGCAAAGGTATCCAAAGAAAGCAAGGGTAAGTGTGTGCTGAAGCGCCGCGGGAAGACGATGGGGGTTTCTGTTAATCCGCTGGGATTACTTTTGCTGCCGCTGGGCTTTGTCGTTATCAGCTGGCGCAACGGGGTCTCGCTTGGGCTGCCGGTGAAGAAAGACAAGAGCAAGACCGAAGATAGAGACGAGGATTTGCAACAGCAAAATCTTCGGCTACAATCGATATGGTCACTTGCGGAACCGGGCAGGATTGACATTCGCCCTTTGGGGGCTGCATTCGGGCAAAAAGAGACGTCGCATTTCGAAGCGGAGATAGAGGGGTTTTGCAGAGATGCTTATTCGAAGTGGTGCAGAAAACACGGTCAAGAACCCGACCTTGAAGTTGTCAGGACAAAGGCCCTGACCTCAGAACTGCTTAGGGAGGGTGAGCAGGCGGATACGGTCTCTGTCATACCCGTGAATGCCAATTGGTAGGGTCTTAAGGACTTTCGGTTTTGGCGGTATAGCGAGTGCGGCGGAGCGGAGCAGGGAATCGGCTTTGGATGACCGATAATTGTGTTGGGAATCAATCGGAAAGGGGCGGGTTTTCAGCATTTATTTTCTGTTTATTTTTTTGTCGTCGGTTGTCCTTTGGTGTGGTCCGATTTGCTAAAGTGGCCTTTATCCTTTGACGACAAAAACAGTGTATATATGCGTTTAGAATAGCTCTCTGTTTTGCGGGAAAGGTGTTTCAACCAGCAAGGGTAAAGATATGCCGGACGAAGGATTCAGGCTGATAGACCTTGTCGACGATTTGTCGTCGGGGAAGAATGTCTTTTTTGAGCTGGTGTATCGTGTCAAGGACGTAATGACGAAAAACGTCAAGACGCTGACGATGGACGGGACGATAGGGAAGTGTCTGAAGTTTATGGAGGAGCACCATGTGCGGCATATTCCTATCGTCGACAAGCCGACCGGCGAAGAGGAGACGCCATATTTCATAGGCGTTGTTTCTCAGCGGGACGTTTTCCGGCAGGTATCTCCTTATGCGGGTAAACTGGGGCAGACAGATTCGGACTCACGGTCTCTGAAGCAGCCTCTTGTGCAAATCATGACCAGAGATCCGAAGTCGGTATCCCCGGAGACTCACATTCAGGACATGATCAGCATAATGGTTGATAATCACGTCAATATGGTACCTGTTCTTGTTGACCGGTATTTAGTGGGGATTGTTACGTCGGCGGACATTTTGAAGCTTTTTATCCGGCTTGATAAAATCAGCAAGATATGCACAAAGATGGAGGAGACGGAGCAAAGGAGGCGTTTTGTCGACCTGCTGTCGGGGGATTCGAACGAGGTGATGCCCGCCTTTTCGACGGTTCTTCGAACGGTTGAAGATATTATGACCGAGGATATTGTTTTTCTGGAGGAGGAAGACAACCTGGCCCGGGTGTTAAAGGTTATGCAGCAGAATAAGGTCCGGCATGTACTTGTAGTTGGCAAGCAGAAGAACCTGGTGGGGATTGTCTCGGACAGGGATGTTCTTCGCTATCTTCCGACTTTACGGCCCGGAGCTGATGCGTTCCACGACAGGTTGTTTGATGTTGCCCCGAACAATGTGGCGATGAAGCAGCTGCTCCGTGATGTCATTAAGCGGGAGGTTATTAGTGTGCCGCCGAGCTGTGATTTTTATAGTGCCGTTCGGATGCTGTATGATAAGAACATAAGCTGTCTGCCGGTGACCGACGAGGACAAGAAGCCGGTTGGCATCGTCACCGTAACGGACGTGATGCGCGGGTTAAAGGCCGCCTACGGGCTTTATGAGAAATCGATGGTTAATTGACGCTGTTTGTTTATACATTTCACACATCATCGTCCCAAGTCGGATAATTGCATTCAAAATCAATCCGAAAAAGTATAAGGTAACTTGTCTCGATTTATGCCTTCCCTGATGTGTTGTAAGAAGTCGAAGACTGGAGAAAATCATTTCTGGTCTGAAAGAGTTGTTTCTAATTGCAGTACTAAAGGTGGCAGGTCGGTGGAAATGATTTTCCACACTATATCCAAGTCGACATCGAAATAGCCGTGAATGAGTCGGTCTCTAGTCCCCGCAATCTGCCGCCAGGGGATTTTTGGATAAATTTGTCGGCAGTGGTCAGAAACGCCCCTGGCTGCTTCGCCCAAGACTTCGAGAAGGCGTATGAGGGCCAGTGCAAGCTTCTCATCTTTGTCGAGGTCATTCCTGTTGCAGCTTTCAGTGAGTTCCAGCGTTTTGGATACGGCATCAAGCATGTGGCGCAGGCGTACAACATCTTCAGCTTTGGGCATATTGCACCTCGGCTTCTTTCAATATGGTTTGTCGGAAATAGCGGCTCAGGAAATTAAGAGTATGCAGTTCAACCTTTCGGCCAAGTAATTCGGAGAGTTCATCTTCCATATCGAAAAAGGCGAATCCCGGCACGCTGGCCTTTTCAAATTCCACAAGCACGTCCACATCGCTGTCAGGAGTAAAATCATCCCGCAGAGCAGACCCAAAAATGGAAAGCCGACAAATATGATGTCGCCGACAAAAATCCCCGATTTTATCTTTTGGTATTGCAAGATTTTTGTTCATCACTGTGTCTCTATGTCGTCTGTTTATTATCTAATTCTTATTATGAGTTACAGGTCACTAAAAACCGACCGGCAGCCCAGCATTTTTCTAATTAGGCTTGATTAGCTTTTGTTCTTCGAAGACTTTGCCGGTGAGGTAATCAGTAAAGGTGAGCATGACTGTGAGGGTTTTGTCCGGGTCCGGAACTTTGCCGGCGATATCAAAAGTCAACCTGTAATTGGTCTTAATCAATGCATCGACCCAGAGTTTTCTCAGTTGGGCAGGTGTAACGTGCCACTTGCCCAGTACGACGGGGTCCCTGTCTTTGTCCAGGTCGAGGAGCTGTACGTGTACATCCGCCGGCGCCTTTATAATGTCCCCATCCTGGTCGATGGGCTGGATATAGACGATGAGTGTTTCCTTTTTGCCGTCTTTGTCCTTGTCAAAGAGGTTCGTATGTTTTGTAATCTTTATGCTTTTGACTTCGTATAAGTCCTTGAAGCTGACATTATTGGTGAAGCCGTGCAGCGTGTTTATTTGTATTCGCAGGTCTTTGTTTTTTGATTCAAGCTGCTCGATTTGGCGCATCATTTCTCTTTTGTCCCTGGTGAGCGTTTCGACTTGTTTGGTCAGGGGATTTTCCGGTCCAGCGGAGTCCTGGCATCCTGCGGTTAAGTACAACAGAGCGGACGAGCACAATAACATGGCAAGGCCGGTGGTGTACCGGGAGACAAAATTAGAATTTCGAAATCCAATTTTCGATATGCGATATAGCATGTTCATTATTCCTGCTCCTGCTGCCTGACGATTTCAGGCGCTTTTTGCAAAATTCTGTCGGCCAGCCCGTACTTGATAGCTTCTTCGGGGTCGAACCAGAGGTTGCGGTCGCAATCCTTTTCGACTTTATCCGGTTTCTGGCCGGTATGTTTTGCCAATATGTTATATAGACGATTGCGCAGTCGGAGTATTTCCTTTGCTTCTATGTCGAGGTCTGTGGCGGGACCCTCGAGTATGCCGGAGATCAGCGGCTGGTGCAGGAGGACCCTGTTGTTAGCCAAAAGAAATCGTTTGCCTTCCTTGCCGCCTGCCAGTAAGACGGCGGCCATACTTGCAGCCTGTCCGATGCAGTAGGTTGCAACGTCACAGCGGAGAAACTGCATTGTGTCGTAAACGGCGAGGCCTGACGTAATGGAACCGCCCGGTGAATTGATGTAAAAATGGATATCCGTTTTGTTGTCTTCATTGCTCAAGAAAAGCATCTGGGCGATGATCAGGTTGGCGGTGGCATCATCGAGGGGGCCGCCGAGAAAAACGATTCTGTCCTTGAGCAGTCTTGAATAGATGTCATAGGCACGTTCTGTGCGGCCACTTTTCTCAATTACTATCGGTACTAAATTTTGATTCATAGCCATATTTGTTATCCCGTACTGGATTTTTATTTTTTGTTATTCTTTTTTTCCTTGTTTTCTTTTTTGTTTTTTTCTTCTTTCCTTTCTTCTTTTTCATCCTCTTCGTGGAGGACCTCATCGATAAGGCCGTACTCGTGTGCCTCCTGTGCGGACATGTATCTGTCTCTTTCGGTCTCGGCGGCGATTTTTTCGATTGGCTGTCCTGTGTGTTTGGAGAGGATTTCGTTTATCATTTTTTTGGCTTTTATGATTTCCTCGGCCTGTATTTTGATGTCAGCGGCCTGTCCTGTGACACCTCCCCAGACCTGGTGGAGCATGACTTTGGCGTGAGGCAGTGCGTGTCGTTTTCCTTTTGTTCCGGCGGCCAGTATTATAGCGGCCCCGGACTGAGCCCGTCCGATGCAGTAAGTAGCGACCGGCGAGTTGACGAAACGTATAGTATCGTAGATAGCCATAGTGTCGTCAACGCTGCCGCCCGGTGAATTGATATAGAGGCTGATTTCGCTGCCTCTCTTGAGGTTGTCGAGATAGAGCATCTTCATAATGACTTCCGCGGCCCTTTGATATGATATCTCACCTATCAGGAACACGATGCGGTTTTCCAGGAGCATGTCATCGAGGCTCATCTGGCGGTATCTTTGATACTGGCCGTATTGATTATACGCCCCAAAGTTTTTGGTGGTGTTTTTTCCGGGATGTTCGATATCCATTTATGGTTTCCTTTATAAAAAACGTATTTCTTAAGTCACTGTATTGTCAGCGAGATACGTATTTATTCGGACATTTTAGCATGTTTCTTTTCTTCTAATCCTGCAAGCGGGCCAATCGTCTAATCAGTTTTGTCTTTTGTTTTGCTTTTTTTGGATGTTTTCTTCTGAGCGGTATCTTCTTTTTTGCCTTTTTTTTTGGGAGTTTTGTTAGTTGTTTTCTTTGCGGTTTTTTCCTTTACCTTCTTTGCTTTTTTCTCGGTTATCTTTGCCGACTCGAGCAGTTTGGCGATGCACTTATCCTCACGGACCTGGAGTCTGAACTGAGCAAGTGAGCCGTCGCGAAGCATCTGCTCTCTCATTCTTTCTGGTCGTTGTCCTCGCTGGCCGGCCAACTGGGCGATGTGGCCGTTGATTTCCTCTTCGGTCACGTCCATTTCGAGTTTATCGGCGATTTTGTCCATTATAAAGAAAGTCTTGAGCTGCTGTTTTGCCTGTTGTTCACTGCCGGCCCGGAGCTGTTCCATCTGCTGGTCGATCTGCTCACGGGGAAGCCCCCGCATCAAAAGATTTGTGTACTGTCTCTGGAGCAGAGAGGTTGACTGCTCGGCGACGACATCAAGGGGCAGGTCAAAATCGGTGTTGTCAAGCAGGTACTTATAAATCTGCCCGGTCATTTCCGTCCTTGCCTGCTGCTCTAACCGGCTCTGCAGGGAATCCTGGATTTTTTCGCGAAGCTCGTTTTCGTTCTCTACTTCGATTCTGTTGAGGAAGTTTTCGTCCAGGTCAGCGGGCTTTAGGTACTTGATGTCTTTTACAGTGATTTGAATGTCGACCTTTTTGCCTCGATACTGTTCACGGAAGTATGTTTTCGGGACCTCGACAGTTGTAGTTTTGGTTTCATCTTCTTTTGCGCCTGTAAGGACTTCGTCGAGGTTTTCGACGGGAACGGCACCAACGAAGCCGTTGGGCCTTACATATATCTCGATATTATCGAGCTTCTCTTCTTCCTCAACGTCTTCTACCTTGAGTAGGGCATCGGCTATAATCTGGTCGTCGACTTCGGCAGGTTCGTCCTTCCGTGGTGTCCAGACGCCGGAATATTTTCGTAACTGCTCAATTTCTCTGTTGATCTGGTCGTCTGTGACTTCGAGCCTGGTCTTTGTAACCGGAATAGCCTCGAGACTTGGTAAATCGAATTCGGGACGGACCTCGATTTCGAAATCGAATTTCATTGGGCCTTCTTCGGACAGCTCAATTTTCTCATAGTCGATATCGGGGTCACGGAGTGCATCGAGCTCTTTATTCTTAAGTGCGTAGTCGCTGGCATCGGCCAGGAGTTTTAGCTTGATTTGCTCGGAAGTTTCTTTGCCGAATCGTTTTTCGAGCAGCCGGCGTGGTGCTCGGCCCTTTCTGAAGCCGGGAACTACCGCTTCTTTTCGCAAGGTTTCGTACTGCTCGTCGGTGGCGGTTTTTATCGACTCTTCGGGTATCTCTATAATGACCTTTTTCTTACAGGGTCCTGCATCCTCGATTGTTACTTTGTTCTTCGATGCCTGCGGCTGCTCTTCTTCTTTTTGTGTCTCTGTGGCTTGTTCATCTTCTGCCATTTTGGTGCTCCTGAACGTTTTTGGTTTTGTAGTCCTGAGATATTAAACAAAAAAGGCGTCGGGAAGACAACATCCCTTAGCCAGCTTTCAATAAATTTCAATCCGGCACCATTGTGGAGCAGGACTTTAACATATCGGCGACCAACGCCAAACTACTGTGCTTAGCCGGTAACTCGCCGATACTATATGGTCTATAGTCCTTTATAGTAGTTCGGTACAGCGGGCGATGAGATTTGAACTCACGACATTCACGTTGGCAACGTGACGCTCTACCACTGAGCTACGCCCGCGTTTTCGTATTGCGTTCTGCGTATTGCGTATATCGAACTCTACGTTCCTTACAATTGCAATTATAGGGTGTTTTATCGTCTGTGCAAAGGGATTTTTTCAAAATTTTGGCCCTTTTGGGGCGAATTTTTGGATTTAGCAGGTTGGAATTGACGGCTGGACGGGCCGGTGGTATATTGAAGGCGATTGAGATTATATTCGGGGGATTTGAAGATGAGTGCAAAAGAGCTGGTAGATTCGAGAAGGCGGATAGTGGCGTTTTTTTGTACGCTGGCGGGGATAGTGCTGCTGAGCGGCATTTTGATTTTGAAGAGCGGGACGAAACCGGCGGTTACATTAGCTTCGCAGGATAAAGGAGCGGATGCCAACCAGGCGCCGGCCGATGCGAATCAACTTGATGAGAAAGTTTCCCGGCCGGACCATAATCATCCTGCATTCAAAGAGCGGATCGATGAACGAAAGAGGATGGTCGAGAGGCAAATCCGGGCGAGGGATGTCAAGGACCCTAACGTGTTAAAGGCGATGGAGGTTGTGCCGAGGCACGTGTTTATGCCGGCCAGCCAGCGGCGATATGCTTACGGTGACCATCCGCTGCCAATCGAACATGGGCAGACCATCAGCCAGCCTTACATCGTGGCGTTTATGACGGATGCATTGAAGCTCAAGCTCGATTCAAAGGTATTAGAGATTGGGACGGGATCGGGTTATCAGGCGGCGGTATGCGCCGAGATTGCCCGCGAAGTCTATACAATTGAGATTGTGGAGGGGCTTGCAAAGACGGCCAAGGAGCGACTTAAGAAACTGGGTTATAAGAACGTTTTCGTTAAGGCAGGTGACGGCTTCTTCGGCTGGCCTGAGAAGGGGCCCTTCGATGCGATAATCGGGACGGCGGCCGCCAAGCGGATACCCAAGCCGCTGATTGAGCAGTTGAAGCCGGGCGGGCGAATGATTATACCAACGGGCAGTCCATATGGTTTTCAGTATCTGGAGCTGATTCGGAAGGACAAGGAGGGCAAAATCCGCAAGGTTAGGGTGATGCCGGTGCGGTTTGTACCAATGACGGGTGAAGTGCAGAAGGAGGATTAGTGATTGCGTTTTTTTCGAATTCGATAGGACGGCAGGGATCCGTCGTGCGCGGCCTGGTCGTTTTTCTGTTAAGCTTTGTGTTCATAAGCCTTGTGTGGCTTTCGGTGATATTTGTGTATCTTGACAGGGGGGCATATCCTGCGAGTGTCACAGGAGAGTGGTATCTACCCAAACGGGTATATGAAGTGGCAGGTGCGATAAGGGTCGCTCCGGTTGTTGGGGTAGTTCTGCGGGATTCGGGCGGTAAAGCGGGGGTGACAGAATATCAAAGCTTTAAGAATACACAGGCTGCGTTGATTACAAGCACACGTGTGGTGGAAAGGGTGGCGGACGATTTAGCAGGGAAGAATATAACATTTTTTGAGGATTATGGGTCAGGGCTTTTTGCTCGATCAAGGCGAAAGGCCGGTAACGGGGCCGTTGTGAACGGGCCTGCAGAGGTGTTGAAACAGGCGATACGCGACGGTGTAATCGAGGCGGCGGCGGTTGAAAAAACAGAGCTGATAAAAGTGATTATGAGAAGTACAAACGCGGAAGAAGCTCAACAGATAGTGGACAGTTTTATCACGAGCTATATGGCTGTTGAGGTTGCGGCCGATGCCGAGCGTGACGAGCAAAAGCTTAGTGTGCTGGAAGACGAAAGTAAAGTACTTAAGATGAAAGTAAAAAGTATTCGCGAACAAATAAGGCGCCTATCACAGGAATATGGAACTGCAATGCCGGGGGAGCGTCAGGAGGTGATGTTAAAGCGTGTTATGGCGCTGCAGGGCGAACTGACTGAAATAGAGGCGAGCAGGATTAGACTCGAAGGCAAGGTTCAATTGCTGGAGAAGGGCAGGGATGAGTCGCTGGGTTGGGGAGTGCAGAAGCTTGAGAACGAGCGAAAGCAATATATAAATTCGGATGCTTCCATACAGGCATTGGCCGGGCGTATTGCCGATATTGAAGTGGATTTGGCTATCGTAGAGATGGAGAAGTCGGCTGAGGATCCGGCCGTCAAACAGAAGGCGAAGGTTTTTGATGCTTTGAAATCCCGCCTTCAGAAGCGGAAAGAAGAGGTGGGTAAAACATTTGACGAAATGGCAACCAAGAGAGAGGCGGAAGCGGCTGCGCAAAACCTGGCAAAGGCGAAGATTGAACTGGAACAAGTAAGGGCGCATGAAAAGCGTCTTCGTGAGGTATTAGCCGGTGAAGATAGAAAAGCGATAGATTTTGGACGCAGGGAGCTGGATATTCGGGAATTGGAGGATCAATTAGGGCTGGATAAAGAGAGATACGATGCAATATGTCGGCGTATAAATGAAATGAAGATGGAACGGAAGCGTCCCGGGAGGATTTCCGTGGCTTATTACGCTGATATTGTTTCTGTCCATTCTTTTTGTGGGAGACGTTTCAAGGCCGTGATAGCAGTTTTGTTGAGTGCGTTGATCTGTAGTACTGTTTTGGCGATTATAATAGGGAGGTCAAGGCGCAAGTCACTTACTTCCACGAAATCAAAAGGAGGGGAGGTTGGTTAAGGCTGGCATCTTTTTTTGTCAGCAGGTGAGGTGTATTGCGGCGGCGATGAGAAAGCTGCTGTGTATCATGAATACTATGTTGAAAAAGAATCAAAATTGGCAGCCAAATTTGGTGGAAATATCTTGATAGTAAAGACAATCGCTATATGGCTATGGTATATTCCGAGTGTGTAGTCCAGAAAGCAAATCTGAAAATCCTAACCGCAGCAGCACAATGATAACAACCGCCGCCACGATGTATTGGAATATAATAAGCGGTTTGCTCGGTTTGCGAACCTTCAAATTAAACTTCGCAGACAAAGCTTCAGCATACCAATGCGCAAAAACGAGGGGTGAGAACGCAGATATAGCCCATCCTATCTCTTGAATACCAAGTGTGATAAACGTAAATTCCCAACAGTATTGTAAAATAACTCCGGAACAAGTCATTATTGAACCTATGGTTGTTACTATAGCACAAATCCAACTTTTGATACGAATTTTCCCTGTTCTGTAATCCTGCCAAAATATTAACCATGTTCCTAAAGCCAAAGCGGTAACAAAAAATGCCATTACATACTCAGCGTACATCTTATGAATCGTTTCGATTTGCATATTGCCCCTTCTTTCTGAGAGTTGCCTAGCAGGTGAGGTGCAGTGCTGCAGCGACGTTTACGCCGGCTTCTGAGAGCTCGTTGAATTTCTGTACGGCCTTGTAGCTGTCGTGCATTTCGAGCTGGATGTCGCGTTCTTTCAGGGCCTGGCGGGTGTGGTCGGGTACGTCCATCAGGCCTGATGCACCGCAGCCGACGACGAGGACCGAGGGTTTTGCTTTCAGGACGGTTTCCAGGTCTTCGGCGGCAAGGGAGTGGCCCTGCTTTCGCCACCAGTCGGACTGGACAGTGTCGCCGAGGAGAATCAGGTCGTTGTTGTAATCAACGCCATCGATGACGATTTTGCCGAATTGATATGAATCAATATGCATAAATCCCCACCAGTTATCTATGATTTTGATTTATAAACTTTGACTTTCCGTTTCCGAGCCGGGGGCCTTTTGTTTTCTGCTGTATACGAAGGCGTACCAGAAGGGGAAATACCAGAAAACAAGGCCCGAAATAATCGTCAGAAGGATCAGCAACTCATTGTCATGCTGCAAACCAAGCAAGGTGAGCAGGTGATAGAAGCCGATCTGTGCCAGGCCGGCGAAAATAACAAGAACTAAGAATGTCAACCGTCTTTTCATTTGTGACTCCTGTTTCATGGTCCGAACTCCCGGAACGAGTATATATTTGAATTCCGCTTAATGTTGGAATTGTAATGGAAGAGCGGGCGTAAGTCCAAGCGAAAATTTAATTATCAAATCTTTTTTGGGTAAAAACGTACTGGAGTAAAGAGGGTGAATCCGATACAACAATATTTTGGGTATTTTGATGTAAAAGGTGTATGTGATTGTAGTTTGAGGCGGCCTGTATGGATGCGAAGAAAACGGGTGTTCTGGCGATACTTGGGGCCAGTCTGATGTGGTCTGTTGAGCCTGTTTTTGCCAAACTGGCGTACGCGAACTCGGATTTTATTCAGACCTCGGGGATCCGGGCGATAGTTGTTGCGGTAACGGCGCTGCTGTATGTTTTTTTGACCAATAAAGGAAACCTGAAGGTAACCAAGAAGCAATTGCCGAAACTGGTCTATATCGGGATTGCGGGGACGGTGTTTGCGGATCTGCTTTATTTCTTTGCGCTGACGAAAATCCCGGTGATTAATGCGGTTTTGATAGGACATATGCAGCCGATCTTTATCATCCTGATAGGATTTTTCATTCTCAAAGAGGACAAGTTGACGAAGTTCGATTACATCGGGATATTGATTATGATAGTTGCGGGAGTTCTTGTTACGACGAAGACGGTGGGGAATTTTTCCGAAATGAGATTCGGGACGATGGGAGATATATACGTGGTGATGGCGACGGTGGCGTGGTCGACGACGGCCATCGTGATGAGGAAATACCTTATACAGCTAAACTCCGGTGTGGTGACATTTTACAGATATACGGTTGCTTCGACGATTTTTGTTGTTTATTTGGTGCTGAGGTCATCGCTGGTTCCGGCCAATATTTACCAGGTCCTGGTCGGGCTTGTGGTGGGGGTGGGCACGATACTTTATTATGAGAGTTTGAAACGAATCAAGGCAGCGCAGGTTTCGGCACTGGAGCTTTCGACACCTTTTTTTGCTTTGGTTTTTGCTTTTTTGGTTTTGCGGGAGCGGGCAACCGTTATGCAGATTTTGGGGATTGTGCTGCTGGTTGCAGGTATCTTGCTTTTGTCGAAGAAAGAAGAGGCGTATTTCTGATTTATTTGAGATAACAGAGAAGGTATTGCCAGGATTTGCGGGATTTTAAAAGGATAATAAACGCGGGCTGCAGGCATAATACCTGCAGCCCTTTGTTTAATATGAGTTTTTTACCTGTACCCGTGTTTTTCAACAACGGACAGTGGTACGTAAATCGTAATTAAGGCTATGCCGGCGGCACGATGTTAATCGAGTCTGAACCTGTGAATTCGGTGCCATCGGTCGTTTTCCCGGTCAGGATTGCAGAGCCATTTTGAAACTGACCGGGATCAAGATTTTCGGTTTCTACCTGTACAATCAAGTCTGTCATTCCATCTCCGTTTACATCCTCTTCATGGGCCAAGAGCTTACCCTTTCCGCGCACAGCTACGTCGGAGCCAGCAAGGGAGACACTTGTGGGGTCCACAGTCATAGCGTCGAAATCTGGGGTTGAGAGGATCGCTACTGGAACAACGCCGTTGGAGCCGAGGTTGATAGCGTTCGGAAAGCTGCCGGGCTTGATGTCGATTGTTACCTCGATTACATCACTTGGAGGTGGTTGGAGATTGACAGAGTTGCCAAAGATCGAGATGTTAAATGAAGTTCCATCTTCATATTTACCAGCCAACGTACCCCCCCCGTAAAGCATCTGTACACCATAACCAACAGGGAAGGTATTTATAGTGAAATCTGTCCCATATACTGTTAATGGAATGTCGACAGCAGGATATGCATCCAACATAATATATGGCGCGATGTCACCACCATAGATATTGGCTGTGCCGTATTGTCCTACAAGCAATACATCGGTAATAACCGCTCCCGGAAGGACATTAGCTGTACCATATACCCAAAGAGTTCCAGTCGGATCAATAGTACCATCAATGTCATAGTGAACGTCCCAGTCGATATCCCATTCTTCGCTGGCCGGGATGGTCACATCAGCCCTAAGAATTGGTGCGGTACACAATATAACCGCCATAAAAACAACTAACATTCTCAAACACCCTGTCTTTAACATCGCTTTTTTTCTTTCCATAGTTTGCTCCTTCACAAAAAAAATCTAAGTTTTCGATTACACTCTGTAGCCTGTTTATTTACTTTGAAAAACCACGTTTTTGACACTGATAACCCAGCCTCAAGAGATTATGAGTTGTTTTTATGTCATATATTCAATGTTAAAGCCGCCGCCGAATGCTTAGATGTTGATAAAAAAACCGTTACCACACCCATTTTTTTTAGGACTTAAGCGGCTGTACAATTCACGAATATTATCAATTGAGCCCTATATAGGGATTTTATCGGTCGAAAGGGCGTTTTTTCTTGTCTTTTTTTATATAAAAAATTGTTTTTTATTGGACTTACTGTTTTTCGGGCAGAATTTGTTGGCAAAGTAGGACTTGTAAAAAGTCGATAAGAGCCGTATCTGTACTGACTTCACCATATTTATTGGGGAAGGGAAAATGAAAAAAAAGGCATTTACACTCGTAGAAGTGATGATAGTTATAGCGCTTCTGGGTATCCTTGCAGCGGTGATATTGCCCTCAATGCATGGTCATACTGTAGGTGCGCGTGAGTCGGCTGTCAAAGATTGTCTGATGACGATGCGGACGCAGATACAGCTTTATAAGATGGAGCACAATGGCTTACCACCGGGTTATGTGAATGACATCACTGCGGCACCTTCTCTTTTGGGATATCAATTCACAGCGACTACTACCGTGACGGGCTTAGTTTCAATGTCAAAAGTTCCCAGCGCACCTTACTTATATGGGCCTTACATAGAGAAATTGCCCGAGAATCCATTTAACCACCGGAGAGATATTGCCTATGTGAACGTGGCGACAGCTTTTTCCGATGCGGTGGATGGGGCGACCTGCGGGTGGTTATATAAGAAAGAAACGGCCGAGCTTGTAATCAACTGGACGGGCAAGGACAGTAAGGGTGTGTATTTTTATGATTATTAGTGGTCTGTAAAGCGATAAATGCACGTTGGGAGCTGGAAATTCATTCGAGACATCCCCAAGCTCGTGCCGATTATTCGGTACGAGCTTGGGGATGCGACACATCAAATTAAATATAACGGAAGTAATACTGCTGTTATTTAACCTTTCCAGTGGCTGCGAACTCGGCGCCTCGGGCGATAATCTTGCGGACGCTGGGATTGCTGAGGGCTTTTCCATCGTGGCCGAAGGCGTTGTGGACGACGCGGCCCTTGCCGTATTTCTTCGTGAAGACGAGTGGCTCGGTCTTCTTGCTCCAATCGGAGTAGGCCTCCACCAGGACGTTGATTTCTTCAGTGCCCTGAAGTTTTGCGTAGAGCTCGTCGTCGGTCTCGAAGTCGCTCATGCCCTTGGTGATTGGATGCTCGTTGTTTACGACCTTTGCCTCGAAGACAGAGCGCGGGCCGTGGCCTGATGTGCCCATGACCCATCTTCGGCCGCAGAGTTTACCGAACTCTTCCCATTTGGCGAAGGAGGCGGTGGCCAGGTGCTGGACGAAGAAGCCCTTTCCGCCCTTGACGTAGTTGAGGAGGTTTTCCTGTGCCTCTTCGGGAAGCATTTTTACACGCGTGCAGTAAATCATGAATACGATCACATCGTACGACTTCAGCGCTGTTTCGGATTCGAGGATGTGGGGGTCTTCGCATACCCTTACATCAAACCTTTTGGAGTCCACGAGGGCTTTTCGCGTGGCCTCGGACATTTCCCGCCATGGATGTGCGCCCACGTCATCGCCTGTGATGAGTAAGGCACTGATTTTGGCGGTTTTTTCGGCCGCATCTGCTCCGGGACAAAAACACATCGCGGCAATACATACCAGAGTCAGTACAGTAACTAAACGCCTCATTTCACTTCTCCTTTCTGTCACAATAACAAGCCGGCGTCCACTGTGGGCGCCATACAGTTCAAGGTTTATTGGGCTATCAGGTCGATAAGACCATACATTAAAATCCCTAAAAAATCAAGATCTTGTTCAGTCCGGCTATTCGGATATAGATGATTAAATCACCCTGTCAAGAGCTCCGGAAAAATAACCCTACCAAATCTAACTGAGTTTTTCAATTGATTTTTCTCAGGAGGTTAGTGAAGGCCTGTCGACCTTATTATATTAACGGTGAATTTAGCGTTGAAGTCTGCGGCGTGGGTAAGTTGGGGCTATATGATTTTATTCCGGCCCGTACGACCTGTAAGGCAGGTCGACGGCATATTCACGGATTATTTCGTCATAGTCATCAAGCCAGTATGCGTTGGGATTTCTTTTTAGAACGAGGAACCGGCCGCTGTCGGCGTCGTCGGCGGCGCGGTGATATTTGAAATATACGCGTTTTTCTGTTAAACCGACGATTTCGATTTTTCCTGTTGAATGTGACATTACAAACCGCAGTCGCTTAGCCAGGCCGGAAACGAGGGCTTTGGCTTGCTCTATAATCCGGTATCCTTCTTCGATGGGTACGGTGTAAGGCTTATTGCCAAGGGATGGACGACACTGGAAGATATAATAGGGGACAGCGCCGATAAAGGAGAGTTTGCCGAACAGTTCCGCCAGAACGTGCGGATTGTCGTTGAGTTCTCTTATCAGTGGTGTTTGGTTTGCTATCAAAGCGCCGGCTTTCTGCATAAGATGAACCGAATTTATGGCCTGCTCGGTCAATTCTCTGGGGTGAACAAAGTGGGTCATTATGTATATCTTTTTATGACCGGTACTGTAGGTTTCTATCATTTCCGGCAGCGTTGGATCATCGAGAATCCGAAACGGATTGAAAGCCGGTATTTTTGTCCCGATGCGAATTATCTCGACGTGGTCAATTGTCCTCAATTGGTGAATGATGTTTTCGAGTTCCGATGTCTTCAGCACCAGTGGATCACCACCGGTCAGGAGCACATTGGTAATTTCGGTATGCTGTCTAACGTATTGTATTGCGGCCGGTATGTTCCGCAGGCGTGTGCGCCGCGAGTCCATAAAGACGCGTTTGCGGAAGCAGTATCGACAAATGCCGTCGCAAATGTTGCTGACCAGGAAAAGCGCGGTCGAGTGGTATTTGTGCTCCAGGCCGGGGATGACAGTATAGGCCTGTTCATCGGAGGGGTCGAGGCGGCCCCACTCGTCAAGCTCCTGCATATTCGGGACTACGATCCTGCGTATAGGGTCGGCAGGGTCATCCCAGTCAATCAGTGAGAGATAATAATCGCTGCAGCGAAAGGAGAACTTGTCGGTGACCTTTTGTAAATCGGCGATTTCCTGTTCACTGAGCCGATTCAAATGCTGTATTTTCGTAGTATGTTTGGTTTTAACCGACATTTTTTGTTTATGCGATGTATCAGCCTTCTACGCTCTCTGTTAAATATTACCAATTTCTTCGGCATTTTTCAAGCGATTCTCAACTTTTTTTTGAGTGAAAGAACCGTATTATCGGTCGTTATCACCGACAAGGGGGCGGATTCTGTCGATATGAAAGTAAACAAGGAAGCTTTTTTCGTCGGATTTGGTTTTGTGTTTGCCGCCTTTTCTTCTGAATGAATCAATGAGAGCAGGGTCTGTCTCTTCGCGAAGTTTAGAGAGGTAAAGGCGTTTGCCTTTGTAACCCGGCCCCTCTTCAATGAACATATAGGCGGCGTGTGGATTGGACTGGAGGTTTTCATGGGAGAGACGTGGGCGCATGATGAATGCGACGGTGTCTTCGTTAGTGAAGTGCGGCCTGGAATAGATGGCGAGATCGACCTTGCCTGTGGAATTAGATGTTGCCAAAATGCTGGTACCCTGCGAGTTTTCGAAATAATCCGATAAATTCATTTTCGATTACTCCTTTGAATTTTTTGACTTTTTAATGATATCCTTCAGTGCCAAATCCAGATCAGGATATTTGAATTCGTAGCCTGCATGCAAAAGATTTTGCGGGATTGCCCGCTGGCTTGCCAGAAACACTTCAGTAGCCATATCGCCGGGAAGCAGCTTCAAGACAAAGGCAGGTACGGAAAAAAGTACCGGTCTGTTCATTACTTTTCCAAGAGAAGTGTAAAAATCTGCGGCGGGAACGGGATTTGACGAGGTCAGGTTGAAGGTTCCTTTTAGGTCGTTATTTTCAATAATGAAACGAATTGCTTCCACGACGTCGTCGATGTGTATCCAGGGGAGCCATTGGTTTGCGGTGGCGATTCGACTGCCGAGGTAGAAACGGAAAGTTGGCAAAAGACGGGTTATGATACCGCCATCGTGGCCTAACACCACACCGAGCCTGGTTATTGTGAGCCTGATACCAAGAGTTTCAACCTTTTGGATTGTATGTTCGGTTTGTTGACATACTTCGGCCAGGAAACCGGAGCCGGGTGACGAGTCTTCAGAAAGAATGCGGTCATCGGCGTTTCCGTAAAAACCGGTTGCAGAGGCGTGAATGACGAGGGCCGGCTTTTTCTGAGCTTTCTCTATGGCTTTGACAATCGCTTCGGCGGCGTTGAGCCGGCTTTGAAGGATTGCGTCTTTTTTGGATTTAGTCCAGAGACCTGAGCCGATATTTTCACCTGCGAGATTGATGACGGCCAGCGTACCGTCAAGAGCCTGTTGGAAGCTGTCGGGATTTTTTGCATCCCATCGGACGGTTTCGGCCATGCCGGAAAGGGATGCAGATGCTTTGTCAGGATTTCGAGAGAGGGCAAGAAGCTCGTAGTTCTTATACAGTGCGCGGCACAATGCCTTTCCTATAAAGCCGGTAGCACCGGATATTAAGATTCGCATGGCTTGTGTCCAATCCTGGTGTTTCGAAAAACTCGATTTTATTGACGAATTCGTCAATGTCAAATTTTCTTTTTGTTTCCGCAATATTACCCCCACTCAAGCAGCGCAGAAAAATGCCGGCGGTTTGAGCTATTCCCAGCAGGCATTCGGCGGATCTCATCTTTACTGCGCTTTTATAATCCAGTTGACGTAGACGTTCTTGGGGCGGGTTTCATTGCCTCCCGTCTCGAAACAAGCATCCTGTATATCATCACTCCCAATAGGATCTTTGCTGCGGACCACCCTATCACCAGAACCACAAGCCCTATAGCCTCGCCATTGGTGCTTATGCTTTTTCAGTTCATCATCCTGTACTGAGCCCACTTTGTTGCCAGTATTGCCGCCTTTATAGCTGAACTTGCGTAATGCGGCATCCGGATCACGTCCTGTTCCATGATCAACACCCCTGATAAACCGCCCGCGAAGATCGGGTAAGTTGAAAGTATCAGGATCAGGCGCACCAAAAGCCACACCAATTACGTCAAACAAATCCTTATATTCCTCACGGTCAAGACTTGCGCCATTGCAGAAAAACCAACCCGGTTTAACTTGACACGGGTCACCAGGTGTATTGTCTGGGATTTCGATTTCAACATACCTTAGCCCTTGAAGGACTTTTTTTCGGATAGGTTTTTTCCCCGGAATGTCACCACCATATGGTACTATCGTACCAATGATTGTTCTTCCAGAAAGAATTCTCTCCGCTTTGGATTCGTACTCAACAATTTTTTTGTACGAATTTCTCGCCTGAATTTTGTTATTCTCGATTTCTGCCAGGGTCTCTGTACCAAGTTTTGCTTCTACGGCGGTGTTTATGTAATTTTTAGCGCTACCATAGACACCAAAACCTGTGATGAGACCGACAACAACAGCGACTGTCGTGAAAGTTTTCGTAGCCTTGGAATTGACCTTTTCTACTTCTTCCCTGATGTCTTTCCTTGTTTTTTCAATTTCTTCCTTAACATAAAGTTTCGATTCCGGAGACACTTCTTCAGGCATAAAATACCTCCTTTCATAAGTTATTAGTCAAAGCACTTTTTTTCATTCATTTTTTTGTTTAAACAACAGGAATCCTATCAAAATCCCAGCTTGTACAGTATCTGACTCACGAGGCGGTTATACCATGTGGGCTTCTCGTTATTTCGCTTAAAGAAAGTACGTCGTAACGGCACCGTGAGCTTTCTCAGAAGCCTGATGTGTATAGCATTGCTCTTGTGTCTAAAATGGCTGTCATCCATCTGGGCGCAAGCGCTGTAAAAAATGTTGCCAAAGTAATAACTTGCATCCAATCCTTTGTGGGTAAATAATGTCAGGACCACGGGTACATTCAACCATGGTCTGTACATGCTCCCATCGCCGATAAGTTGTATCTGTGGCTTGCCAAATGCCTTGACCGCTAACCGCATATACTGGCTAATCATGGGATCGATTCCCATTTTAGTTGCGGCCACCCAATCCACAGCCACCAGGTCTTCTCCGGCGATAATGGTCTGTGTCAGGTTGGGACAAGTATCGGCAAAGATACCGAAAGGACCGTCTGCGCTTACATAGGCGTCCACCAACCCGAAATGCACAGGGAAAGCAGATAAATACTCAATCGTGGTGTGATAGATGTCACGTTCACAGTGATATTCCTTGAACTTATTGGCCATCGGCAGCGCGCCGTAAATGTTCTTGAGCGTCAAGGTGTAGTATGCGTATGCATGTGTCTTGTTTTTTGCAAAAGAGATGCGAAAATCGGCATCGCGCCAGGCGGCCGAAACCGGGTGATTGCCCAAATGGGAGCCGAGATGTTGATGTTCCT
>SMTZ1_10002865_pt1 | contig 20984 bp, 19 predicted proteins | sample DeeMarSWOR136_30_FD_25667 | JGI IMG/M metagenome (IMG submission 25667) | reverse complement strand
GAGATGATTCTGAAAGCTTTCATGATGTCAGGTATTCGCTTGATTGATCTGAAGTTCGACGAGTGGCATACAACTTTCTTTTCTCGAGCCTTCTCCAGTCTCTTGAACCTTTGTGGATTGACGAAGTTGGGTATCACTTCAATTTCCTTTGTGAGAGTGAAATCCATCATTGTACGCTCTTTCAAGTATTGTGAGACTGCGGTCAACGCGTCACTGTTCTGCATAGTGAACTGTGTTACTTCTTTGTAGGAGGGGTGGACTCCAACCAAGTAAGAGTCAGTTCCATGAAGAGTGGTCACCACTTTCACAGAGTCGTTACAGATTTTCTTGGCCAGATACGCTGACATGGCATTTGGAACTGCGTAGTGAGCGTGCACAAGGTCTAGACTGTAGGATTTTATGACCTCTGAGAGCTTTGAAGCTAAGGCCGGAGAGTAGCAGCATGGAACACGCTCGAAGAGAGGGTATGAGAGAAGCTCCACTTTATGAAAGGTGAAGTCTATCTTCTCCCCTAATCGGACAGGCTTGTCATAACTGATCAAATGCAGTTCATGCCTCTGCGCCAGTAGGTGTGCCAGTTCCGTAGCTATGATTCCGCTTCCACCATAGGTTGGGAAACATACAATTCCGATTTTCATTTTGAGAAGACCACCGGATCGTCTATCTTCAGAGGAGTCTTGCATAAGAATGGTTCACCGTGTTTGACGCCTATTCTTGAACCATAGATCTGGTCTCTCAGCTCTATAGATCTGAGTAGTCCTTCCATCCCTAGCATTAGTCCCATCTGGGATTTGTAAGCTTTGATCGCTTCCAGTTTCTTCGCGTAGTTCTCCGTGACGTCCACGATGAAGGATGGGTCAAAGGATTCGCGTAGCATGTAGTAGGTAATCATTCCGGCGTGGTGTGCCTGAAGATCTGTGTTCACCTTCTCAAGTCCGGCAAGAAAAACCGCCTTGTCAGTAAGCCTCCTGCTTGCTGAATGATCTGGATGATGTTCATCCCCATAAGGGACTAGAAGGAGCGACGGCGTATATCGTCTAATCACATCAGCCAGTCTCTTTGCCTCTTCAAAACTGGAGCCTACTCTACAGTCTCCGAAATCCATGTTCTCACGAATCTGTACGCCCAGTATGTCGGCTGCTCTGCCTGCTTCCAGTATCCTAGTCTCAGCTGTCCCCTTGGTTCCCAACTCCCCTTTGGTGAGGTCTACTATGCCTACGCGGTGTTTTTTCTCAACCATCTTCGCGATGAGCCCGCCGCAGCAGAGCTCCACATCATCAGGATGGGGACCGACAGCAAGAATATCTAGCACTTTATCACCCTGTGCTCACCATAGTCGGCTTCAAGGAAGTCTTTGTAGACAATTTCTGGAAATCTCTCTCCGAATTTTATCAAATACTCCATGACGCTTATCTGCCTCTCTTGGAGGTCTCCTCTTGGAAAAATATTGCTATGCGCTTTTGCGATTTGCCGTCTCACAACCGTATTGCGTTCCTTAACTCGCGCGGCGATCTTGTCTTCCAAGGCATCTATTGCCTTCAGGATTCTGCCTTCGGCTAGTGAGCATGGTCTAATGAGAGCTTCATCAATAGACTCAGCTTGCTGCGTCACTTCAGACATGCTCCTCAGAACCTCACTCCTAAAGGAATTGAAAGCTCTATCAATCTTCTTCTTGGCCAGTTCTTTCAGTAATCTGTCTGTGTCTCTCAATTCATGAATCGCTACGTCATATTTTTCAAGGACTTTAGTAACTTTCTTCTCGACTATTGTGGCCCCGAATCTAGGAAATATTACGGGCATTTCTAAGGAGAAGAAATCGTATAGTCGCTTCAATTGGGCTTGGTAGGCTATCTCGTGTGGCCCGGCTGCATATGCAAACGTGGGAAAGAGGAAGTCCTGAGTTATAGGTCGCGTGACAGCATTCGCACTGAATCTGTAAGGGTTCTCGTCCAGTAGATTGAGTAGTTCTTTCTGCGAGAAAGTCTCGTTGGCAGCTTGGAAGTCACCGTTGTAAGTGACTTGTAGTCGCTCTCCAGATTCGTTGAATAGGAAGAAGTTGCATATGTCGGATCTTTTGTGAATTCTAGGTGAATACCCAAGTCTTTTGAGTTCTAGCCCCGCCTCATTCAAGATCTGCGTGCATTCAGTAGGCTTTTTAATCAGTCTCTGGAAAACGGGAGCCATCAGCTCCCTGAGAGACTGCGGCTCCACCATAGCAAGCCCAGATTCTCCGAAAAGGTAAACCATGAACCTGGAGAAGAAATCTCCTACGGTAGATGAGTTTTGCACAATTTCTCTAATCCTCCTCAGCAGGGATGGTTTGAACTCTGAGTTTGGGGAGATACCGTCTATGATTGTCAACATCCTGTTCACTTCGGATTTGTCAAGACCCATGTGTGATAGAGCCACACCGTTCGAAACATAATCATAGCTGATTTCATATGGCTCATTCTTCCTGAAAATGTTGATGTGATTGACTTCAGAAAGATCATGATCCTCAGAAGCATTCCAGAAAATGGGAACAAGCGAATAGCCCTGGGTAGACAACCTTTCACATATAACAATGGCCGAGATGGCTTTGTACATTGTGTACAGTGGCCCTAAGAGTAGACCGGGTTGTTGTCCAGTTATCACGACGTAGGTCTTGGGTTGTGAAAGAGACTCGATATTTTCAATCACTCGTTGAGGAGCGCCTATCTTCCTGTTATATTCCAATAACTTGTCTACGAGTCTCTCGCGGTCTACATTGCATGTCCGAATACTTGGCTCTCCGAAATGCTTTGTAAATATGTGCTTCAGAGTGTCTGCATGGTTAAGGTAGTCGATTGTTATCTTCTCTGAAGTCACGAATTCATAAGGCAGGGGACTGGATCTCATGACTATCCTTTTCTACTTCATGAGATCTGTCGAAGTTATTTTAACCTACCCAATCCGCATTCACCTATTCTGGCTTCCCGCATATGAAACCCTGCACGCAGACAACATCTGTGTCTCATTCCGAGGCATAGTCCCTCTTCAAGTCTTTATATATGCAGGGCATAACCTGAATCAGTCACTCGTGAGACGACGGTATGATGGACGAGAGAGTGGAACTGATCAAAAGGTTCGCAGAACTAGGCTTCGAGAGATTTGATTGGGCGATGAAGGGCATTTCTGAGAAGGAAATTGACTGGCGGCCTATAAAAGACACCAACTCCTTAAGGTGGATACTCACACATCTCTCCCAACAATGGAATGTCGGAATACATAAGATCTTGAGGGGAGACCCTGAGTACAAGCCAAGAGACTGGCCTGAAGACTACATTGACAACAGATCCTACTCCCTAAGCAGGATGATGAGTGAAATAGAAAGAGGAAGAAAAAATCTCCTAATAAGCCTTGAGAAACTGACTTCTGCCGAACTTGACGCCGAAATACCGCTCTGGGGAGGCAAAAGGAAACGGCAATACGGGCTCTTGCTCTACATATCTGAGATCTTCCGCCACGTAGGACAAATCGCTTATATCCGAGGGGCTATCAGCCGACGGAAGCAGACAGATAACCACTTCCTAACTTGAGAGTATTTGTGATCATACTTTCATTGTTCGACAAGTTTCAGCAACTTCGCGGCATTCCTGAAGAAAATCTTCTCGATGCTTTCCTGCCCTCAGTTGCTCCGTGAGATATGGAGCGGAGAAACCTCTTGGAAAATAGCTTGAGTCACTTCCGAAAATCAGGCGATCTGGACCAATGGTCGCAACAGTCTTTCTGAAAAGGCCCTCCAAGTCGATTTCGAAGGGCATCCAACGCATCCAACGGTTTGACCCCGAGGTATCTACGTATACGTTAGGGCATGACCAACAGAGGAGAAGAAGCTCTCTCAGATAACCGGCACCGAAATGCGGGATGATGAATCGAATTCGAGGAAACATCTTCGCTACCTCCCAAAGCGTAAGCGGGTTCATGTTCCTCAGATCATAGGATTGACCTCCGCCCCCACCAAGGACACCGAAATGAATGATCACAGGAACTTCAAGTCTTTCCACCGCTTCCCAGAGAGGGTAAACTGACTTGTCATCTATAGGCTTCGTCTGTGAGGACGCAATCACTTTGTATCCTTTCAGTCCAAGCTTATTGACTGCTCGCTCAAGCTCTGAGGGCGCGTTCTCCGAGAAAATGTGGTGATGAGCAAACCCTGAGAACTTGCTGGGGTACAATGCGACGATTCTGGATAGGTTATCATTTCCTCCACCCGTCACAAAGTTCACCCTCGTGACACCTTTAATATCCAAATCCTCAGCCCATCTAGCTGCCTGTTCTTTATCAGTAAGTGTCTCAGACTCAGGAGGAGCAAATCCCCAGAGCTCTCGCATCTGTTCCTTGTCTTGCATTGACTGCTCAATGAGTATCTGCGCTTTCTCGTCTCCATATCGGTGAGCCAACCTTTCCTTCCACGAAGAGGCCCACTTCACCCATTCTGTAGTCGGAAAATGAGCGTGGAAGTCAAGTATCTTCAAACCGTGAGAGGCCATATGATCTCCCTTCTTCCTGTGATATTGTAGCTTCTAGAATGATCTCTGGGCTCTTAAACTTCATGGCACGCGCGGTTTCTTTCTGTGATAGGAAGCAAGGTTAGGAGGTTGGACAAGTTCTCGCGGCCAATGCTACACTAACGCCCATCGCGCACGAGTATGTTCTTATCCATGTAATCCGTTGCCTAGGCTTTTCCATATTTTCTGAACAGCAGTATTCCCACCATTAAGGCGGCTATGCTGCAGATTGAGATCACTAGGGTATCAAGCAAGATGGCTGGGCTTGTTGCGGGTGCACCTCTCAGGAACAACGATGTTAATGCGTCAGTTACGTAGTAGCTGGGCACGAATCTGCTTATTGATTGGGCAGTTGAAGATAATGCAGCGCCGACAAACGTGCCGAGAAACATTTGCGGCAATATGAAGATGAATGAGATCCCTGTGGCTGCCCCAGAAGACTTTGCAACTGTTGCGGTAATGAGGCCGAAACCAACATTGCATAACGAAAAGATCAATACTAGGGTGAATGCCAACGCAAAGCTCACGATCCCCCCGCCGGGACGATAGCCCACAAGAAAGGCCATCACAAATACCATGATGGTTTGGATCAGAGCCCCCATCATATTTGAGATAGTCTGGCTTGACATAAATTCTGTTGCTGTTGTTGGCGTGACGTTGATTCTCTTCAGCAGCCCACTGCTTCGATCATCCGTGAATGATTGTGCCACTGTCATTGTGAAGAAAATTGAGGCATATGCAAATATACCGGGAACCATGTGATCAAACATTGTGATTCCGCTTGTCTGAACTAGAGATGGGCTGCTTATCTGAACAGGCTTAGTAATCGAAGTCGGCTGGTCTCCGAAGATTGTTCTCACCAAGACCTGCTCAATTATTGGTGGGATCGCTTGAACTGCAAATATTGATCCGCTGTCAAGGTAGACTTGAACTGTGGTGTTAACCCATTGGCTGGGATCTGACGGCGTGTTCCAGAAAGAGTCACAGCTCTGTTCAAAGTCTTCAGGTATTATGATCACTGCTTGAATTTTCCCCTGAACTAAGTCAGCTTGCGCAGTTTCGTTATCGGGAAAGTCTTGGATCTTCAGAATCTCTGTGGTACTAAGGTTTCCGAGTAAGTACTGTGGCCAAAGCTGACTTGATTCCGCCGGATTCATGTTCACCACGCCTATCCGGTAGGTGGTCGACTGGCTACCTCCGATTCCGCCGAAGGTGAGTCCGAATGCCAATGTTAGAACCACCGGAAACAAGATGATCAAGAATAGGGTAGCTGGCTCTCTCACCATTTTCTTCAGATCCTTTTTAACGAGCGCGAAAACCCGCTGAAAGTTCATTTACAGACCCTCCCTAATTCTTCTTCCAGTCAGCTGAATGAAGACTTCTTCCAAGTCTTTTGCATTGAACTTGTCTTTCAGCTGCTCTGGCGAATCGAGAGCGATCAGCTTTCCATAGTCGATTATGCCAACTCGGTCGCAGAGTTCCTCGGCTTCCTCCATGTAATGTGTTGTCAGAACGACGGTCTTCCCTCGTGCCTTCAGTTCTTTTATGAAGCCCCAAACTGCGTGGCGGGATTGAGGATCCATAGCAACCGTCGGTTCGTCTAGAAAGGCAATCTTAGGATCATGGACAAGAGCCATTATCAGATTTATCCTGCGCTTCATGCCTCCACTGTACTTTCCAAGCCGTCGATCAGCATCTTGGGTCAGACCCAACTGTTCCAAAAGTCTGTTCGTATTCTGCTTTAGCTTCTTCTTTGGCATGGCGTGTAGATTTCCGAAGAGCTCAACGTTTTCCCTCCCGGTCAAGTACGGGCATACAGCTGTATCTTGAGGACATACTCCTATCACTTCTTTCACTCTTGCCTGTTCCCTTTGGACGTCATAGTTGCCAACCTTGGCGGAACCGCTTGTAGGCTGCAGCAGACCAGATAGAATCCTAATGATCGTTGTTTTTCCAGCCCCATTCGGCCCAAGCAGTCCGAAGAGTTCAGCCCTTTCAATCTCTAGACTGAGGTTGTCCAAGGCAATGACGTCTTCGAACTTCTTGGTGAGGTCTTTGATGCTTATTGTCACTTCTTTCATGTTCACCCTGCCACCATTTCCTGAAGACTACATTAGATCAGGCGGGATATATTTCCATTTTAACATACCTATAAACGATGTAGCCTTCAATCAGACCTTTCAGATCCCGCAACCGTCAAGTATAGTCTGTTATATCCTCAACACGCAGTGGACCTGAGCCAGAAGATGAGCAAATATCGTAAGAAGGTTTGCTGTGCTGCCGGGGTGACGCTTTCCAGCATGGTCCGCAGAAAAAAGAAGAGAACGGTTTCTAGAGCGACATCTGAGTTCTAGAGCAACGTTTCGAGGTATGCTGTTAGAGCGTCTATTTTCGCGCGCGCTTTCAGATAGAGCTATCATCAGTTGGACCATATCCGTTAGATAGCATCGTCAACTACGTACCTGAGGCAGAATCCTTAGGGTACCATTGGTTGCTGAACTTTCGCCACTCTTCATTCTGCCTGCATTCATAGCAATAGCACAACTCGCAATGGCATTGCACAAAAGAATGAACCTGAGCTCCTGACGAGACTCGCAGAACACCACAGTGCAGGATAGGAGAACCAAAAACAATCACGCACGCGTGTAGATTTGAAGGAATATGGAAGTCTCTTTATGCTAATCCGCGCGCGCGCGCAGAAATGGAATAGCGAGGAGAACAGATTGAGAGAAGTTGAGCGAAAGGTTCTTGCAGAGCTAATGAAGAATTCCAGACTGAGTGATAGGGAACTGGCCAAAGTCGTGGGAAGATCTCAACCCACAGTCTCTAGAGTAAGAAGGAAGCTGGAGAAAGAAGGATACATCAAGGAATACACTGTCATTCCTGATTTCAAGAGAATTGGATTCGAGATCCTGGCCGTCACTTTTGCCAGATTCAAGAGGTCGCCAAACACAGAGCAATTAACAGAGATAAGGAGGGCTGCAAGGCGGATCGAAAAAGTAATGACGCACACAGCTATAGTAGTCACGAGTGGAATCGGATTGGGATACGACAGAATGGTGATTTCACTTCATGAGAACACAGCGCATATACAGAGTTCAAGAGACTTGTGAGGCTTCTTCCATTCTTGGAACTCATTGAACTTGACAGTTTCTTAGTCAATCTTATTGGTGAACAGCATTATCTGCCGCTCACCATGCTCAACGTAGCGAAGAGATTGCTGATGCAGAGGATGCAGCAACCCAACGGACAAGGACCATAGCTTCTCTTCTTCGGCGCATGCTATTTAAGGAACTGGACTATTTCTTCCAGAGGTTCATTCGAGAATGTCGGAGACCATCAGGAAGCTTGCAGCCATTTCCAGAGCGGAGTTCCTTCTGCCCAATCTAGGCTCGCTCATTATGGGACTTGCATGGGGCGCTAGCCCACCTTTGAGTCTCACCGAGATAGTAGTCTCAGTGGCGTTGTCGTTCACCATAATCAACCTCAGCTCAGCCATTGGAGCACAGGCAAACACAATTTCCGACTATGAACTGGACTCAAGAGATGACCGCAAAAGAAATCTAGTTCAAGCGTTGGACAGTTTCGGCCACACTCGGCTCAAGCAGTTGATGACTGTCGAGTCTGTCGCTGCTTTGGCGCTGGTTGTCGTGTTCACGTTCGCTGAAACGAAACCTGTCTTATTGCCTCTGTGGATTGCTGGAATCTCTTTGGGCTATCTTTACTCTGCTCCGCCGCTGAGAATGAAATCCAGGTCTTGGCTGGCTCCTACGACGCTGATTCTTGTACTTGCTGTTTTCCCTATACTTTTCGCCTACTTCACTTTCACATCTGAACTCAGTCCCCTCTTTCTAATTGCCCTTGCTGGGTTGGCCTCAACTGTTTATGGAGTGATCGTCCCGACTGAGATAAGAGACTATTTTGGGGACAAAGCGATGGGCATTAAAACATTGACTGTGCATTTGGGTCTCGTCAAGGCTTCGCTTCTCAGCATCATTCTCTTAGGCTTAGGAGGCACACTGATCGGCGTAGCATTTCTGATAGCATTCGCTCATGGGCAGTATCCTGTTCTGATACTATCAGTTGCTGCTATCGCTGCAGTAGACTTGATTGTACTTCGGAAATTCAGGAAGCTTCACCTGATGTCCAAAGAATACGAGAACTCAATTAGCCCTGATACCATTGCCAAGGACATCATATCTTTCTCATCGGATAATCCAACGTGGATAATGCTTGTCACGCAAACCTATAGTCTCATTTCAATCATAATGTTGGCGAGCAAATTTCTGTATTAAATGGACGCACTGGGCTAAGCTTGATTCAGCGCGGGTAGGGTAGACCCGAGGGAACCGGCACAGAAATTCTGTCAAATCCTCAAGACGCTTGTAGGGCCCAAGGTCCTTGAGGGCATGCTAGGCACTGATGGAGGAGTGGACGCTTCTTATAGAAGAACTGTGCAGAAGTTCTAGTGTACACTTTCAACATCAGCACGCACAGCGACGCGCGAGCGTTCGGTAGCAGATAAATATTAAGAAGCATAGCCAAGACTAGGAGAAGAATACCTTCCTTAAGTACTAGGTATCTTGGAAAACTCTAGATTCGGCAAGACTGTGGGACACAAGTGAAAATTCTCTTTGTTGAACCCCCTAAGGACGTTTGGTTTGTAATGGGAGAGTACCTGCCGCCTCCCTACGGGATCATACAGCTTGCAGCGTACCTAGAAGAGAGATGCAAAGACGTCGAACTTGAGATTCTCGACTGCAATGCGCAGCAAGTAGGTTGGCCTGAACTAGATGGACAGATAGAGTTCCGCTCTCCGGATATTGTAGCATCTAGCTCGCTGGCTACATGCAACACGTATGCTGTAGTCAGAACACTTGAGATTGCAAAGAGGGTTAACCCGGAAATTCTCACAGTCACCGGAGGGCAGCACTTCACAGTCACCGCTGAAGAAAGCTTGGAAACCTACCCTGAAATAGACGTAGTAGTGCGAGGAGAAGGAGAAGAGACACTGGCTGATATCGTGGCAAACGCACACAGGAGATCAGCATTCTCGCGCATCAAAGGGATATCATTCAGGCATGAAGGGAAGATCATTCACAATCCACAGAGACCGCTTATCGAGAGGTTGGATGACTTACCGTTCCCGGGTTATCACTTGGTCAAAGACACTGTCCACAAATATCACTTCGCTGCAATGATGGGCCGCGATGCTCCGTTCGCTCTCATTGAAGGGTCGCGTGGATGCCCGCACGAATGCACTTTCTGTACGCAGTGGCGACACTGGCAGAGGAGATGGAGGTTGAAATCGGCCAAGCGTATAGCTGATGAGATCGAGTTCTGCTACAGGAATTTCGGAAGCAGGTTCATTTGGCTTACCGACGACAACTTTGGCGCGGGCTCTCGTGCTGGTGACCTTGCCGATGAGATTATCAAACGCGGAATTACCGAGGACTTGGTTTGGTTTGTCCAAGCTAGGTGTGATGACATAATCAGTAACAGAGAATTTCTCCCCAAACTGCGAAGATCGGGGCTCAAATGGGTTCTCTTAGGCGTAGAGAATTCAGAACCATCAACCCTTCAGAGCTTCGCGAAGGGCATAAGTCCTGAACAAGCAGAGAACGCGGTCAAACTGCTGAAGAAAAACGACATATTTGCGCACACAATGTTTATCATTGGTGAACGCAAGGACACATCTCAGTCGATTGCAGGCCTGCGTTCGTTTGTAAACCACTTGGATCCGGATTTCGCACTCTTCGCTGTCCTGACTCCTTTTCCGGGCACACAGATCTATGAAGAAGCCAAGCGCAACGGTTGGATTGAACATTCCAACTGGTCTCATTATGATATGGTTCACGCGGTCATGCCGACTGAGACTCTTTCAGTGGAACAGGTACAAGAGGAACTGTATGAATGCTACAGAAGCTTTTATGGCTCTTGGAGACGAAGATTCCTAGGACTGTTGTCTCCGAATCAGCTGAAGAGAAGGATATACGTTTACATGGCGAGAAAGGGCATAATAGCGCAGCTTGGAAGCCTTTTCTAAGCAGTGATATCTGAGTGCGCGCTCCTTTTCTGCCAACCTTTGAGTGTTATGAATATATATAGCACCTAAGCGTCATTAGCTGGATTCTGAAGCCTAAGTCGTTCGAGATCCAGAAAGCAGCAATACAAGATCTGCCAAAAACTAGAGAAATGATCAGAAGGCAAGAATTGAGTAGCGGGGCGGCTCAGATTTTCCGAAGGCTGCGCATTCAGAATCTATAAAATCTCTGTGTAAACATGCATTTACGCATCTATCACTCAGCTGACAAGTATTCCGCTAGGTGCTTAAAAGTCAGCTCTCTGCCAACAACCTCTGTAGTTAAGCTGATAATAAACGAACTGCTTTGAGACAAGTACTGCCCCCATTCCAGTCTAACAGCATCCATCAGCCTCGAGTAGTCTGTGTATGATTTGTGAACCGAAATCATCATTTTTTCCATTCCAAAGCCTTGACCGTTGGCGGTGAAAATGATGGTCTTATAGCTTGCTAGAAATGCTCCCAGTTTTCTTAAGATGGCGCCACGATTCTCAATCAGCTCACTATTAGCTTCAGGTTTCCAGCGGTAGAAGCTTAACGCCAAGATTTCAAAACCCAGTTTGCCAAAATTCGGTATGGCAGTATAATCAAGCAATCCCTATTCTTCCAGTCTTGTTCTTGCTCGGGTGATTGTTGGTTGAGAAACCCCGATCACCTTCGCCAATTCTCTATCACTTCTCCGACTATTCTTCAGCAGTTCACCAATCAACTTCAACTCAACATTTCGCTTTCTTCTCAAACACATTCCTCCGAACAACATTTAGCACGGTTTGCCTTGATACATTCATGCTGAAATGCATCCGTCGACCTTCTTGAAACCTCGGCGTAGGGTGTGATCTTGCAGCAACGGCGAATTTAAGAGATTCGCTATGAATCTTTGGCGGGCCCGAGGGGATTTGAACCCCTGTTCTCCGGCTTTCTCCTATAAGATGACCGGAGGCTTGCGCATCTGGTTGAAGATTCGGCGCCTTGATCCATACTGGGCTACGGGCCCTAGACCTATGCTTCGCTCAGTCTGAATATCAAAAGGCTATCTCTCAATAAAGCCTTCGTTTATCCACCAAGCTTTTCTTTTTCCAGATCTTTCTCCAGGGCAGTAGTAGACCAGCGGTCTTCCAAGCTGCTTCTCCGACTTCTTCTGCATTCTTCTAAGCCTGTTAAGAACCACCCACCGGTTCGTCTCAAGATATCTCGCTAGTTCCGGCGTGGTAGCTCCTTTGTAGTGGATAAGAGAGTCAACTATATTGCGGTCTAACTCGTCATCGCAGAAAGCATGTGGATCCACTCTTTCATTCTCAAATGTGAGCAGTTCCAAGTCTATCATGTGCTTCTTCATTTGGGCCATCTGCTCCTCCATCCTGTCTATTCTCGTCTGCAACTCCAAGACTCTGTCAGGTCTTGGAATAGCCTGCAGTTTCTCAATGATCGCCTCTCTCATGAAACTGCTCCTTTCACCTTCAGGTACACGCAGCATCATCTCCTTGTAGACTTCCTCCGGGATCTTTATCGAGACTGCTCTCAGACTTTCCATGTGGCTCTACACCGATGCCGTCTCAGCAAGTAGTTCCGTTCCTTCTTCACATTTCTTCTAATAAATCTTTCATCGGGATTTTTGGCAGTAAAAAAGCACGGTTATTGAAAACCCATTAATCTACCAAATCTCTTTCCATAATAAATCTTTTAAGAACAACCCAACCTAGATTGAGTTGCACTTGAAGTGAAAGCTATGAGAAGAACTACAGTATCTCTGTTGAAATGTGATGTCGGTTCACTAGCTGGTCACCACATTGTGCCGGAGCCACTCTTCGCGATCGCTGAGAAACATCTAAGAAGCGCAAAAGAGGAAGGTTTGATCAAGAATTATCATGTGTTCAATGTTGGGGACGATCTTCAACTTCTCATGGTTCATGAAAAAGGCGAGTCAGACCCCGAGATCCACAAGCTAGCTTGGGACGCCTTTCAGGAAGCCGCAAAGAAAGCATTAGAACTGAAGCTCTACGGAGCCGGACAAGACTTGCTGAAGAACGCCTTCAGCGGGAACATCAGAGGCATGGGCCCAGGCGTCGCGGAAATGGAGATAGAGGAGAGAAACTCTGACCCAGTCGTGGTTTTCGCAGCGGACAAAACCTCAGCAGGAGCATTCAACTTTCCCCTCTTCAAGATATTCGCCGATCCGATGAACACAGCTGGACTCGTGATCGACCCAAACATGGCTGGCGGCTTCAAGTTCGAAGTTCTGGATACCATTCAGAACCGAAAGATAATCTTGGAATGCCCAAAAGAGATGTACGAACTAGTAGCACTCATCGGCACAGTTCAGCAATACATGGTTTCACGCGTCTGGAGAGCCAGAGACAACCTGATATGTGCAACAGGCAGCGTGACGAAACTTTCAAAGATCGCCGGAAAATACGTTGGGAAAGACGACCCCGTTCTAATAGTTCGAGCTCAACACGGACTCCCTGCTCTAGGAGAGATCCTAGTACCCTTCATGCACAGCTATATTGTAGAAGGGTGGATGCGCGGAAGCCACTGGGGTCCAATCATGCCAGTCAGTGTAAAGGACGCCAAATGCACCGTCTTTGATGGCCCCCCAAGGGTCGCCGCCCTAGGTTTCCAGATCTCCCACGGAGGGATTGCATGCGACAGTACTGGAAGACCAATGATTGCTGACTTGTTTGATGATCCAGCCTTCGAAATGGCCAGACGTGAAGCGATAGAATATGCGTCAATGTTTAGGCGCATGGGAGAGTTTGAACCAGCCCGCCTGGGGATACAGGCAATGGAATATACGACTCTGCCTCAGATCCTTGGCAAACTCAAAGAGCGCTTCGAGCAGCCTTAGACTACTTCATCAACCGCTGTTTCCGCTTGTTGCCTGATCTCCTGAAGACTCTCACACCTACTCCTAACGACTTCGCAGAGCCTCTTCTGCAATTCTTCGCCTGAGATCTTCCTCTCTTCAATGAGCATGGTCTTCCTTGCCAGCTCTACGTCGCCCAAACCAGCGAACCAAGCTTGGAAGTCTCCTCTACCGGTGTGGAACTCTATCGATTCTATCCCCACCTTCTGAATCTTATCACAGAAATCCTGAAGATTGGCCGCAAAAACGTTCAGAGGTTTCCCAACGTCAGCGTAGAAATGAAATGACCTCTCTACAGGTTGATATAACATGATCTGCTTGGCCGTTTCAGGATCAATCTCTGGGAAGCCAAGCGACCTCTTTCCTTCCTCAGTTATGATGTAGTGGCCACTTTCAGGAGTCTTAACATACCCCATCTTGGCAAGTCCCAAGATGTGCATCATTACTGAAGGGAAGGCCAAGCCAACCTCTTCAGCTATCTTTATGGCTTTTGCAGGTTTGTCTAGAACCCACATTGTCTCAAGAACAAGCCTTTTAACAGGTGACAGCCTCATTCAGACGCATACCTCACAGCATTTACGCATATACGCCTTATTATTATATATGGTAATCCGTTTTTCAGATTTTCGATTGCCTCAACACTCTGGAATAGCTTTTCTACGAAAAAACGAACGGCCAGCTTCTGAAGGGAGAGACAATGCCTTAGAATCTTGGAGTTGATTCGCCCTGACGCGCTCTCATCTTCCGAAAACATAAATAGTGACGGCCAATGTTATTATAAAGCCCCGCAAAATTCGAGAAAGAGAAGATCCGCATGAAAATGGCAGTGCTTGTCTATGAATATCCACCGAAGATCGTTGGTGGTTTAGGAACTTATGCGGCAGAAATAACACGGAAATTCGTTCTAATGGATCACGATGTGACTGTCTTCACGATGAACGATGATACTCGAAGCCTCCCAACCCGTGAGATATGGCGAGGAATCGAGATCCACAGGCCGTTACACATTGACGTCTCAGATTCACTTCCAGACGTGATTGCTGAGGACATCAAGAAGTGGGGTCGAGGAATACACTTGTTTTCCAAAATCCTAATCTACAACTATCTCAGCGCCTCAAAGCTTGTTAATGACCTGATTAGGAAGGAAGACTTCAAATATGACATGGTGGTAGCGCACGACTGGCTCTCAGCCATCGCAGGGATAACTACCAAGAAAGAGCTTGGACTACCGTTCGCATTCCATGTGCACTCTACAGAGAAGGGAAGAACCCTTGGAAACGGTTCAGAAGTAGTCAGCAACATCGAACTTCATGGAGCAAGAGCCGCAGATCTGATCGTAACGGTTTCATACGCAATGAAAGATGAACTCATAAAACTGGGCTTCCCAAAAGACAAGATCGAAGTCTCCTACAACGGCGTTGATGAGCAGAAATACAATCCAGAAAGTATAGAGAAAGAGCAGGTCAAGAAGCTCAGAGAATCCTATGGCATCAGCGATGGAGAACTCATGTTACTTTTCATCGGGAGACTCGTAGGCGTAAAAGGCGTCGATAGACTTATAATGGCTATGCCTCATGTCCTGCAGAAGAAGCCCAATGCAAGACTTGTCATCGTGGGCCTAGGTGATCTGCAGGACTACTTGGTCAACTTGGTCAGAACTATGAGACTGCAAGACTCAGTGAAGTTCTGCTTTGAGTTCATCCCTGAGGAACAGCGCATCCTACACTACGCTGCCTGCGACGTCGCAGTATTCCCAAGCTTATATGAACCCTTCGGAATAGTCGTTCTTGAAGCTATGAGCATGGAACGTCCAGTTGTAGTCGGAGCCGCAGGAGTCAGTGGGATGCGTGAGATCGTCATCGCATATGGTGAAGAACAATGTGGTTACCATATTAATCCCAGTGATCCAGCAGACATCTCATGGGGCATAACGAGCGCCTTGGAGAATCCAGAAAAAATGAGGTGGCTCGGAACAAACGGCAGACAAAGAGTCTTGAGCGAGTTCACATGGGACAAGATAGCTGAAAAGACTGGCATTCTATACGAACGATTTGTCAAGTGCTGACAGACCCTAACAGGCATCCCTAAGCTGGTAGGCTTTGAATCCCAGAAACCTCAGAAGAGAGACTGCAAGAGAAGCGGCCAACCTCTTATACCTAGGACTTGAGAAGGAATACAAACAAGCGAAAATGAAGGCCGCCAAGACCCTTGGCGCAAGCTTCCTTCCCACAAACCGTGAAGTCGCGATGGAACTAGACAAGGCAGCTGAAGAAAGAGAGGGACCATTGAGGAAAACACGGCTCGTGCAGATGCGGAAGGAAGCTCTAGATCTCATGAAAATGGTGGAGAAGTACAGCCCCCGCCTAGTCGGGAGTGTCTGGCGCGGAACAATCCATCCCCAAAGTGACATCGACATAATGTTACATCATAATAAGCTAGAGGAAGTCTTGGATGCGATGAAGCAGAACAACGCCCAGGTCACTCAGACCGAGATGATATCAACGACAAAGAAAGGGGAAAAGAAAGAATCATTTCACATATTTCTGGAACTGGCAGGTGGACGGAAGGCTGAGCTGGTTGTCCGTCGAGTTGAGCAGCCGCCTCGATACGAACGATGTGAGACATTTGGAGACCTCGTGAAAGGACTGGACTTGAAGGAATTGCAGTCGCTGCTTCAGACAAACCCTACCCAAAGGTTTGTTCCAGTCTGATCCCCCCCTCTGAAGCGCAGAACCCTTTTGAAGATGCTTAAATATTCCGTCATCAACATGTGAAATGTGCAGAGCGCCAAAACGAAGGAACCAAAGTGAAACTTGACAAGAAGAAGATCAGCAACCTTTTCCCACATCTCACCAAGGAATTGGAATCGAGAGATGGCAAAGTCAGGATAAACTCTGTAAGGACAGATCATCGAACGGCGGAAAACTCAGCCGCACGAGAATTCGCCAACTACACGCCAGACGTGGTAGACTTCATTCGGCGATGCGACACACAGAATCAGGCGGATGAGATCATCAACTACATGGAAAAAAGAGGAGAAATGTCTAGAGAGTACGCAATGAGACTCAGAAAGCAACTCAGAGAAGGAGGAGTAAGAAGCTTCGGACCAAAAAAAGAAGAGGACTACTACTCCAAACGTGGTGTACCACGACAACCATAGACTAGTGGAGGGGCAGCCAAGGCAGGTTGCACGTCGCAACCACCGTCAAATCTGCCCTACGGCCGATGATCCTGTACAGCGCCTCTCTAAAAGTAAATAAATGGGCTTGCTGATAAATAGCGAAAATCGATGTCCGAAGACTCGACGGAGGATAGAACGTGAAGAACAATTCTTTAAGACTGGCCTTCACCTTGTTGGCTCTGATAGTTCTAGCCACGCCTTTAATGAATTTCTCCAAGGCCGCAGAGACCGACTACACCATAAGGAAAGTCACCCACACGGTAGAGATACTCTATAGTGGTCATGTCTTTGTAAACGACACCATAGAAATGGAGGGTGTTGGCCCAGATAGTTTTCTCATAGGATTGCCCTACAAGTACGGGTCCCACGTTCTCCGATGCTCAGCCTACAACTCCACAAATGACTTTCCAGTGAGCCTGAAGGTACCGTTCGAGAATCACGTCGGCTTCTACGCGGTAAGGGTCGACTTTCCTCAAGGCGCACCCAGAATATTCTCTGTTGGATTTATACTCTCAAATGAACTCATCTCACAAGGTCAAACTAACGTGAGCCTTTATACTCTGGACTTTCCAGAATATCCTGGTCTCACAGAGGCTGTCTCAGAATGCATTGCTTCACTCGAACTCCCTGAGGGATCAGAATACGTCGAGGGAACAGCTGAAAACACAACGTATTCAAGGCAGGATCTGCCAGCCTTCACTTTTTCGCCTGGAAACGTGACCTTTTTCACGACAGTACCCTCAATGCAGCTTGCCGACGTGAACACACTGGAACGCGAGCTAAAAGTGGCTGAGATCGACGGCCTAGAGGGATCAGACACTTACAGTGTAACGAACAGAGCCCTTGTGAAGGCGAGCGAACTAGAAGTCGTTCTCCCCCGAAACGCCACAAACCGAAGAGCAAACGACCAGCTTGGCAGAAAGCTGCAAGTAACAGGATCAGGAGACCCGGATACATACGTAGTCTCTTTCTCAGCTCCTTTAGAGACTGGAAAAACAACAAGCTTCACAGTGAAATATCACCTGTCTGGCATAGACCACCTTGAAAACTCAGGACCGAAGAACCTCACTCTGAGACTCCAGCTTCTTGATAATCTGAACTGCTACATCAACCGAACCTCCCTGACCGTTATACTTCCAGAAGGTGCCAAACTGAAAGGTTTTGAAACCCCCTCGCTATATTCTCACACCGTGTACAAAGGAATATTCCAGGACACAGTGACGATACTAGCGCAAGGCGCATATTCCATAGACAGTCTCAACATAACGCTATCCTATGAATATGACCTTCTGTGGCTCCCCTTCCGACCCACACTGTGGATGGTGGCACTGACAATTATAGGCTGCGCTGTAGCCGCCATCTGGAGGAGACCCAAAGCTCCGACTCCTATTGCAATGCCTAAGGCGGCTCTGAGACTGAGCTCAAAAGACATCAAATCCTTTGTGGACGCCTATGAAGAAAAGCGAAAGACAACCAATGAGATGGATTCTCTGAAATACCGAGCAACCAAAGGAAAGATACCTCGAAGACGATACAAAGTGCGAAGAAGGACCCTGGAGACACGGCTCGGGATATTGACAAGAGAGATAGGGGGTCTGAAGGATAGGCTTCGAGCCTCAGGAGGACAACACAGAGATTTCATGCGTCAACTTGAAGTGGCTGAGACCGAGATGAATCAAGTCGAGACCAACATTGAAAGCATTGAGGCCCGCCACAGAACGGGTGACCTTTCCTTAGAGGCGTACCGGAAGCTTCTCGCAGACTATGAAAAGAGAAGAGAGAAAGCTGAGATGATAATCAACGAAATCCTGATGAGACTACGTGAAGAAATCCGCTGACGAACCCAAAACCTTTTATTTTGCTGCTCGAGACTTCAGGAGCTTAACCAAGGATGAACCGAATGGTGAAGATCATAATAGACAATGAGAAATGCACCGGATGTGGAACATGTGTTGACACATGCCCTGTGGAGGTATTCGAGATCAAGGATGAGAAATCAGTTCCAGTGAAACCTGAAGAATGCCTAGTCTGCAGAGCATGCGAAGCCCAATGTCCTGAAGCCGCGATTCAAGTAATCGAGTGATGCTCGCACTTTTACGTTTCCTGCTTCTGGAGAATGCATCTACAGATCCCAGAACTTATCCAAGGTCCTTTTCACTTCACCTATGATCTTCTCACTTTCTTTGCCAACACTCTCGCTGATTCGGGGGCAATGATCAGCTATTTCGCACGAGGTTGAACTCATCTCCGCAACAACTGTCGTGCCAATCTTCCCAAGAAAACTGAGACTGTAACCGCCCTCCAACACGCATACGAGTCTTCCTCGGGAAAGCGCCGAGGCCAAATTTACTATTGTTCTAAGGACTTCTCGATAGCCAGCTATGGACAGTGAGAGGCTTCCCACAGGATCTGTGTAGTGACCGTCCAAACCTGTTGAAACCAATACGAATTCAGGCTTGAAAAGCTCCACTATTGGCTGAGCAATCTCTTGAAACGCCCTCAGATAAATCTGGTCCCCCGACCCAAAGGGCAGAGGAACGTTAACGTTGTAGCCCAAGCCTTCGCCTTCCCCAATCTCTCCCACAAACCCTGTTCCCGGGAATACCCTTGGATCTTCATGCAGACTCACGTATAAAACTCGGTCAGTCTTGTAGAAGATCTCCTGCGTGCCATTTCCATGATGAGCATCTATGTCAAGTATGAGCACGCGCTTCATTCCGAATTTTCTCAGCAAATACTCGGCGGCCAAAGCAACATTGTTGAATATGCAGAAACCCCGGGCGTAATCTCTACCCGCATGGTGCCCAGGAGGACGAACAAGAGCGAAAGCATTTTGGTAGACTCCATCCATCACCAAGTCAACGGCTCTCAACGTCCCACCTACAGCGTGAAGAGCAACCTCACAACTCGCGTACGTGACGACGGTATCTCCCTCAGCATCAAGTACGCTTCCCCCAGCTTTGCATGCATCCTCCACTGTCCGGATATAGCTCCTTTCATGGACAAGCTCAACGTCAGGCGGCTGAGCCTCAACAGGTTCAACAAACTGCATTCTCTCCAGGTGTGTACTTTCAAATACCTTCAGGTCTCTCACCATTGTTCGAAGACGCTCTGCAGATTCAGGATGCCTCCTACCTGGATTATGCCGGTAGTATATGGGTGAGAAAACCACGGATGTCGTCACTGTAACTCAGCTCCAGAAAGCCTTATCGAATTCTGCTTTCACGAATTCCCTTGTTGAGAGCCCCTTCTTCCGCGCCAGCCTCCTGACGACCTTGCTCACACCGGATGTATACTGTATTGCTCTTTTGGGTCTCTCAGCAATGAAGCCCAGAAGACCGGCCTCGACGGCCATTCTCCTCAACACTCTTTTCCTTAATTTATCGTATGCTGATTCGATCTTCAGTTCTAACGGAAGAGCAAGTGCAAACTCTGCCAGTTCGTAGGTGACAAACGGCAGACGCAGCTCTACGTTATGGAAACAGCTGATCTTGCTGTCCCTTTCCAAGTTGACCTGAGACATCGAGAAGATGTCTCTCTCGAGAGCTTTTCGCACGAATTCCGCACCGTGTAACATGTAGTAGTCCACGTTTCGCTTGTAGCCTCCAAAAAGCTCGTCTGCTCCTTGACCTGTCAACATGATCCTAAGTCCCATGTCAGACGCGACTTCTGAAGCCCAGAAAATCGGCACACCTATACTCGCTGCAACAGGATCAGAGTCTTCAATCAATTGTACGACTGTTGGCAGAACATACTCAACGTCTTCAGGGTCGTAGCAAGCTAAGCGTAACGGCAGCTCTAGGGCTGCTGCCACCCCCTCGGCGTGCTTGACTTCTTGCTCACCCTTCAGGCTGGCGCAGATAAGATGTACTTCTACCCCGAGAGTCTTGGCCAAGACCGCGATTATACTACTATCCACACCGCCTGAGAAGGCAAGAGCAACTTCTTCCAGTCCGCCCAATCTTACCTTAATCGACTGTTCAAGCAGCCTCAGCAATTCTCCGGCCCTATTCTGCAGACTTGTTCCTTTGACCTCTGGTTGAACAAGTGTTTTGACTGGCTTAAGATTGAAACCATTCTTGTTCACTAGGGCGATGTGTCCTGGAGGGAACGAGTGGACCTTGTCGAGGCCGACTTTCCAGAGTGCTTTGCGTTGCGAAGCTACTGCAGCCAGGTATGCGTTCTCTCCATAATAGCATGGACACAATCCCATTGCATCTCTGCCAACGATTATCCCTTGTTCCACTGCTACGGCAAAGGCGAAGCTACCCTCCAAAAGTCTAATGAGTGCACCCAAGTTCCTTGTTTCCTCGTTAGAGATTTGCTTGA
>SMTZ1_10005176_pt1 | contig 20994 bp, 21 predicted proteins | sample DeeMarSWOR136_30_FD_25667 | JGI IMG/M metagenome (IMG submission 25667) | reverse complement strand
CGTAGGTCCTTCCATGGCGTCCGGGAGCCAGACATATAAAGGTATCTGAGCGGATTTTCCGGTTGCTCCCATGAACAAAAGCAAAGTGATTGCGGTAACTAACCCTCCTCCCAGAGCCAAAACATCGGGGGCGGACTCAAAAACTTCCGCGTAGTTCAAAGTCCCAAAGGTCCAAAATATGAGCATCACCCCCAAGGCGAACCCGAAGTCCCCTATTCTGTTCACGATGAACGCTTTCTTGCCGGCATCTGCGGCAGATTTTCTCTCATACCAGAACCCGATCAGAAGATAGGAACAAAGCCCCACTCCTTCCCAACCTAAATACAATAAAAGAAAATTATTGGACAAGACTAAGGTCAACATGAAGAAGGTGAAAAGATTCAGATAGGAAAAATATCTGGCATATCCTCGGTCATGTGCCATATATCCTGTGGAGTAAACGTGAATGAAAAATCCTACGCCCGAGACCACCGCAATCATCACCGCGGACAATGGATCGACTAAGAAGCCGATATCTATGTGAAAATTACCGGATAAAATCCAGGTGAAGGCGATCTTTTGAACCACTCTCTCCCCTTCTGGCAAAGCCAAAAGCTCAAAGAGAATGACAATAGAGGTCAAGAAAGACAAACCTACAGAGCCGCACCCTATCCAGCTGATCAGATTTTTCCGGATATTTTTCTCTTGGGAGTCAACCTTTTGACCGAGTGCCAAAAGCCCGTTGATCAAAAAACCTAACAAAGGCAATAATGGAACTAAATAAACGCAGTTCATAGCTTTTTCAATCGTCCGCAGTCAACCGTCCTTCGACTTCGCCCTTCGGTCTGAGCTCAGGGTCGAAGACTCAGGACAAGTCCGAAGACCGCCGGTCTCCATAATTTTCGGCGGACGGCGGACAGTGGACCGCGGACGTGTTACCATTTCATCAAATTCAGATCATCCACATTGACGCTTTTTCTGTTTCTAAAGAGACAAATGATGATTGCCAATCCGACTGCGGCTTCGGCTGCAGCAACTGTCATTACCAAAAAGACAAAAACCTGTGCATCCACTGCCCCGAACTCTCGGGAAAAAGCTACCAAAGCCAAGTTGACCGCATTCAGCATTAACTCGATGGACATAAACATGATCAATATGTTTCGTCTGACCAAAACGCCCAAGACCCCGATGGTGAAGAGCACCGCACTTAATATCAGATATGAGGACAAAGGAACCATTTTTTCATTCTCTTTAGTTCCAGCACCTAACTTAAGTTAGGTGCTGGTCTTATTAACATCTCATAGCTTTCTTTTGGCCATAACTATCGCGCCCACGATTGCTATCAAAAGCAAAACCGAAGCGAGCTCGAAAGGAAAGAGAAATTCAGTGAACAATACTTGCGCCAGGTTTTCCACCCCTGCAGGAGAAAGACTTTCTGCCGCTACTTCTCTCTGTCCAAAACTTGACAAACCAACATCAATTGCTGTGGCTAAAAGAATCAAAAACAAAAAGCCAAAGAGGACGGCAAAAAATCTCTGTGCCTTTCTTCTCTCTGGCCCGAATTCATCCTTTCTTAAGTTCAGAAGCATGATCACAAATAAGAATAAAACCATGATGGCACCAGCATAGACGATTATCTGGATCGCTGCTAAGAATGGTGCATTGAGGGCAAGGAAAAGGATGGCTAAGCTGACCATGGTAGCGATCAAGAACAATGCGCTCACCACAGGATTTCGGTGGCTGATTACAAGGATCGCACATACCGTTGCCACGATAGCCATTATGGAGAAGATTAGGTATTCCATATTCTCATCGGTCTCTGTCATTCTGATCCCGTCTTTGGCAGGAGAAGAATCTAAAGAACCAGTTGAAAATACCGCCCTTCGACAGACTCAGGGTGGTGAGCGAAGTCGAACCACCAGAGGTGGGGATGCTTCGCTTCGCCTGTCTTAGACGGGGCTTCGCTCAGCATGATACCCGTTTTATCCTATCCGTTTAATCCGCTACATCTGTTGACCGTTTTTCAACAACTCCTCTTTGTTATAAATCAACTTCTCCCGCCTGTCATTGGAGAACTCATATTCTTTTCCCAAAAAGATGGCTTCCTTTGGACAGGCCTCCTGGCAATACCCGCAGAAGATACATCTCAGCTCATTTATCTCATACACCTTTGCGTATCTTTCTCCGAATTCGTTTTCAGCCGGTTCCATGTAGATACACCCAGATGGACAGGCTGCAGCACAGAGTCCGCAGCAAACGCACTTTTCTTTTCCATCTTCGTTTCTCGTCAGGTAGTGCAATCCCCGGTAACGATCGGAAAGAACCAACCTCTTCTCCGGATATCTCACCGTGATAGGTTTGGTTAAGAGATATTTGAAGGTGACTGATAATCCTCTTGGTATTGCCCAAAATATGGTTTTCAAAACATAGAACACAACTTTAAACCTTGAACTTTAAACTCTGAACGAATTTATAGCAATATCACCACACCGGTAATTAATATATTCAGCAGTGCCAAGGGCAAAAGAACCTTCCAGCCAAAATTCATCAGCTGATCATATCTGAATCTGGGAAGGGTTGCTCTTAGCCAGATATATAAGAACAGAAAAGCGCAAAGCTTTATCAAAAACCACACCACCGGAGGTAAAAACGGCCCCTGCCATCCACCCAAAAACAAAGTGGTAGCAAGTGCGCCTGCGTTGATCATGCTCCCATATTCACCCAAAAAGAACATGGCAAACTTCATGGAGGAGTATTCAGTGTAATATCCCGCTACCAATTCATTTTCGGCTTCCGGCAAATCAAACGGAGCCCGGTTGATTTCAGCTATGATGCACACTAAATACAAAAGGAACCCAAGTGGTTGACGGAATATGAACCAGTTGAAGAATTTATCCTGAGCTTTGACTATCTCGACCAGGCTTAAAGATCCGGCGATCATCAAAACCCCGATCAAGGAAAGTGCCAATGATACCTCATAACTTATCATCTGGGCAGAGGATCTAAGTCCCCCCAAAAGCGAATACTTGTTATTGGAAGACCAGCCAGCCAAAACAAGCCCGTATACTCCAAGGGAGGTTATCGCAAAGACATATAAAATGCCCATGTTGAAATCAGAGATCACCAGGTCTACTTTCTGCCCGAGAATTGTTATCCGATCTCCAAAGGGTATTACCGCCATAATTATTAAAGCCGGTATGAAAACCAAAATTGGCGCCAGATTATAAATAAACCTGTTCACATTTGCCGGAACCAACTCCTCCTTGAACAAAAGCTTTATTCCATCGGCAAAAGGCTGCAGAAGCCCATGGGGTCCCACTCGCATGGGACCCAATCTCACCTGAAAATGGCCCAAGAGCTTTCTCTCCAGCCAGGTGAGATAGGCGATCATCAGAAGAAAGACCACAAAGACCACCAAGATTTTGATTAAAGTGATAATGATAAATGGTATCATAATCTTTCAAAATTAGTTCTCAAGAGTTTTGTCCTCACAATGTCAGAATAGGAGTCCAACATTTAATGCAAGAATAAATTTTTGCACTCCCATTTTCTACCTCTTTGGCAAATCACAAATCTCCCGTTTTCAATTTCCATTGAATGCCAGTGTCACCAATATCTTCGTAGCACATATTCTGGTAAATTGGTGAAACCTTGGCTATCTCATAAAAGATTTTTCTAGGTGACAGATAGTCAAATTCATAACCCATGGCTTGCGCCAAAAGGCAGACGATCTCCCAGTCAGCCTTGGAATTTCCCAACGGATCGAATGCTTTCTTTAGCTTTTGCACTCTTCTTTCCACGTTGGTAAAAGTTCCTTCCTTCTCGGCAAAAGATGCTCCAGGCAAGACCACATCTGCTAATCTTGCCGTCTCTGTCATCAGCACATCCTGCACCACCAGAAAACCGATCTTCTTTAATGCAGACTCTGCGTAATTTTTATCAGGGTATCTCGCCTGAGGATCTTCACCCATTATGTATAGCGCTTTAATTTTGTCTTCATGAATCCCTTTTAGCATCTGATTGAAATCGGCTCCCGGTTTGTCCGGCAATTTGGCTTGCCAGACTTCTTCAATTTTTTTTCTCCCAGATTCATCCGAAATATAAACGGATCCAGGCAATCTATCAGGCAATACTCCACAATCCTGTGTACCTTGAGAATTGCAATGTTCCCACAAAACGTTGGCGCCGCAGTTTTTCTCGCCCCAATGTCCGGTCAGAAGAATTAGATTGTAGAGTGAATCAATGACTTCCTTGTTTTGAGGATGAGAGATGATTTCCTTGCCACACAGGATGATTATGCTCTCCGCCCTGGCTAAAGAACTTGCTAAGCTCTTCATTTTATCCGGAGCGATTCCAGTTATCTGAAAGATTTTTTCCCTGTCGTATGGCGAAACCAATTGCCTTAATCGGTCAACCTCCTCATTGGAAACCTTAACTCTATTCGGATCAAAAAGCCTTTCTTCGATGATCTCTCTTGCCAGACCATTTAACAGGGCAACCTCTGTTCCTTTTGCATAAATCAACTCATCTTGAGCAAACCTGTTCAGTCTTACTTTTGCTGGATTTACTAAAACCAAAACGTTTCTCTTTCTTGCAGATTTCATCACCCTTAAGTTTATTATGGGATGTTCCTTTTCCGGGTCGCAGCCGAAGACCAGAATGAGTTTTGCATTCTCGATCTCGGCGATGGAATTGGTCATAAAGTAGATTTGATTGTACTTGTAGAGATTTGAGCTGGGCAAAGGATTTTTCGAATCCACTCGATGATCGATATTGTTGGTTCCCAAGACCACTCTAAAGAATTTTTGGAAGATGTAATTGTCCTCGTTGGTTAGTTTAGACGATCCGATGCCTGCTAAAGAATCGCTCCCAGATTTTTCCATTACTGATTTAAATTTATCCGCCACCAAGTCCGACGAACTCAAATCCGAAGCGTCCTTTGTCGCACAAGAATCCCTCATCAACTCGATCGTTTCTTCTGGAAGTGATCCGATACACTCGATCATCTTTCGCCCACAAGGTTATATTACAACCATCCCCACAATTGGGGCAGATGGTGTGGACTTTTTCTGTTTGCCACACTCTGATTTTGTATCTGAAGGATTGGGAGGTCAACGCTCCCACGGGACAGATCTCCACCACGTTTCCGGAATACGGATTATCCACGGGAATATCAGGTAACATATTGATCTCCGATTTTGCTCCCCGGCGAAAAGTCCCCAAATCGTTTTCCCCAGCGATCTGGTTGATGAAGCGAACGCATTTTCTGCACAGAATGCAGCGATTCATGTTTCTTATTATTTGCGGACTGATGGAAAGATCATCCAACTTCGATTTGGGGTCCACGATGAACCTTCTTTTCTCCTCCACAAACCTGCTTTTGTCCGATCCATACCGGAACACAAAATTCTGAAGATCGCACTCCCCCCCTTTATCGCAGGTGGGACAATCCAGGGGATGATTGATCAACAGAAACTCCAAAACTCCCTTTCTTGCCTTGATTACTTGAGGAGTGTTGGTCTTAACCACCATTCCTTCAGAAACAACGGTATCACAGGCAATCTGCAACTTGGACATCTTCTCCACCTCCACCAGACACATCCGACAAGCTCCCACCGGCTCTAACTTGTCATGCCAGCAGAAAGTGGGAATCTCGATCCCCAGCTTCTGGGCAGCCTTCAGTATAGTCGTCCCCTCTTCGACCGTTACTTCTTTTCCATCTATGCTCAAATTAACCATGTCCGCTTCATCCGTATCCGTTTTATCCGCTCTATCCATTGACAGATCCTAAACAAACCTTGTCCCCAAATCAACCATGCATTTCTTATTCTTTATATGATATTCATATTCCTCTCTGAACTTCTGTATGGTGCTCATGATGGGAACCACAGCGGCATCCCCCATAGGGCACACCGTTTTCCCGGCTATATTGGTGCATATGTCAAGTAAAAGATCGATATCCTCTTCTCTCCCCTTCCCATTTTCGATTCTGGCCATGATCATTCTGATCCATCTGGTCCCTTCTCTGCAGGGAACGCACTTGCCGCACGATTCGTGCTCGTAAAATCTGGACAACCGATAAGCAACTTTGACCATGCAGGTGGTCTCATCCATCACAATCACCGCACCTGACCCCAAGAGCGAACCTGCCTCAAATAGAGATTCGAAATCCATTTTCACATTTACTAACTGGGAAGTCAAAACCGGGGTTGAGACTCCTCCCGGAATGACCGCCTTTAATTCTCGCTCATCTTTAATCCCGCCGCCATGATCGTAAATCAACTCTCTTAGGGGCGTTCCCATGGGAAGCTCATAGTTTCCTGGTCTATTCACATGTCCTGAGAGAGAAAATATCTTTGTGCCGGTACTTTTGGGCATCCCGATTTTGGCATACCATAAGGCGCCATTCAGAACAATGTGAGGAACGTTTGACAGTGTCTCCACATTGTTGATTACCGTGGGGTTTTTGTAAAGTCCCACAGAAGCGGGAAAAGGTGGTTTCAATCTGGGATTCCCCCTGTTTCCCTCTATGGATTCCATCAGAGAGGTCTCCTCGCCGCAGATATATGCGCCGCCTCCACGATAGACCTCCAAATCCAGATCAAAACCTGACCCCAAAATATTCCTTCCTAAATACCCTTTTTGATAAGCCTCGCTTATCGCATTCTTTAATCTTTCTGCTCCGAAGGCAAATTCGCCACGAATGTATATAAATGCTCGATGAGCCCCAATGGCATAGGATGAGATGATTATCCCCTCGATGAGCTGGTGAGGATCTTTCTCTATTAACCAGCGATCCTTAAAGGTCCCGGGTTCGCCTTCATCGGCATTGCACAAAAGGAATTTCGGATTAGGCGAATCTTTGGGAACAAAGCCCCATTTTAGCCCGGCGGGAAATCCAGCACCCCCCCTTCCCCGTAAGCCTGACTTTTTCACCATCTCAATCAGATCATTGGGCGAGTATTCCTTCAATGCTTTGGGCAAGGCCCGGTAACCACCATTTTTAATGTAGGTGTCAATCTCATATTGGTCTGGAACGTCAATATATTTAAATAAAATCTTTTCCATTGGTTTCCCAGTGGTCCTTAGAAAAGCTGGAGTGTCCGCCTTCAGGCGGACCTAAAAGGTTCTCTGCATTTCCATCCCTTGCCGATCCCGCTAAAGCGGGACACTCCAGTTTATTTCCCTTTTTTCAAGTCCTCCAGAATCTGATCCACTTTAGCCTTGGTTAGATTCTCATAATAAGTCTGGTTTATCTGCATCACCGGAGCGGTGCCACATGAACCCAGACATTCGACCGTTGAGATAGTGAATAATCCATCAGTAGTTGTTTGTCCAGCCTTTATCTTTAGTTTATACTCGAGATACTTAACTAACTCCTCAGCCCCTAAAAGACTACAGGAGAGATTGGTACAAACCTGAATATGATACTTCCCCACCCCCTCTCTGGGGAAATAGGTGTAAAAGGAGACCGTTTCAGAAACCTCCATCTGGCTCAATTCCAAAAGGTCTGCAATCTGCTTCAGAATATTCTGATTATAATATCCAACCTCTTTAAAAACCACGTGCATGGCTGGCAAAATCGCCGTCTTCTTCTCAGGATATCTATCTTTTAGCTTGGCTATCTTTTTTTGTGTCGCTTCCGAAAGCATCACTTGAACCATTTAACCTTTGAACCTTTTGACCTCTGGATTTATCTTTACCTATCAATCTCTCCCAAAACGATGTCAATGCTTCCAATCACTGCTACCACATCCGCAATCAATCTTCCCTCGATCATCTTAGGCAAGGCACTCAAATTAAGAAAACACGGTGGCCTGACCTTAACCCGGTAGGGTTTGTTTGTCCCATCCGAAACTATATAAAATCCCAATTCACCTTTGGGTGATTCTATGGAGTGATAAACCCTCAACCACTAATTTGAATTGAAAAATCAATGCTTCAATATTTGACAGAACCTCTTCTTTAGGAGGAAGCACCACGCCGGGGACCCTTTCCACGAAATCGCCTTCAGGAATTCCGTCTAAAGCTTGGTTAACTATCCGCAGGCTTTGTCTCATCTCCTCCAGGCGCACTAAATACCTGTCATAAACATCTCCATTCTTTCCGGTGGGTATGTCAAATGCGAATTCATCATAGCCCGAATATGGGTTAGATTTTCTTATGTCCCATTCAGCTCCGCACGCCCTTAACACCGGACCGGAAACGCCCAAATCGATGGCATCCTCAGCAGAGATTGTTCCCACCCCCACGGTCCGATTAAGCCAAATCCTGTTCTTGGTCAGAAGGTTCTCATAATCTTCGATCTTATCCGGAAAAGTCTTCAAAACTTCTCTCACTTTTGGCTCAAACTCCTCTGGAATGTCTTTTGCCAATCCTCCAATTCTGAAATAGGAGGTCATCATCCTCTGACCGGAGACCAATTCAAATATGTCCAAAAGCTTCTCCCTTTCCCTGACAGCGTATAGAAGCACGGTCATTGCCCCGATATCATGTGCATGTGTTCCCACCCACCACAGGTGGCTGGCTATTCGGGTCAACTCGGTTAAAATAACCCTGACGAACTCAGCCTTGGGAGGTGCCTGTATGTCCAGAAGTTTTTCCACTGCCAAAAGGTAAGCCAAATTATTGGAAAGGGAGGCCACGTAATCCATCCTGTCAGTCAGAGGAATAACCTGATTGTAGGTTTTGTTTTCCATGGTCTTCTCTATTCCGGTGTGTAAAAAGCCGATGTCGGGCGTGGCTTTTACAATGGTCTCACCATCCAACTCCAATATAACCCTCAGAACACCATGGGTGGAGGGATGATGAGGACCCATGTTTAAGATCATGGTCTCCGTCTCCGGTTTCTCGGTCTTTTTTAGAATCTCAACATTCATGTTAATCCAAACGGATACTCCGGTTAGAATATCCTGGAACTATTTCATAATCCTTGGTGGTCTGTCTTTATTGTAATTGAACATTACCTCTTCTTTGGTCAGAGGAAAATCCTTTCTCAAAGGATGCCCTTCCCAATCTTCGGACATTAAAATTCGCCTTAAGTCGGGATGTCCCTCAAATTTTATCCCGAACATGTCGAATGCCTCCCTTTCGTGCCAATCAGCGGTGCTCCATACCGATGTTACTGAGGGTACGCTTTCTCCGTCATCCACTCTGACTTTCAATCTAACCCGATGATTTTTTGAGATTGAATAGAGATTATAGACCACCTCGAATCTAGGTTTTCTCTCCGGCCAGTCCACTGCGCAAAGATCGGAAAGAAAGTTAAAGGAAAATTCAGGATCGTCTTTCAGAAATCGACATATCCGGATAATGTACTCTTTTCTTACAACTATGGTGGGTTCCTTCCTGAATTCTGCCACTTCTAAAATTGATTCTGCAAACCTCTCTTTCAATTTCTTTAAGATTAGATCGTGCATCTCCATTCCCCTAATTTAGAATCACAACTCTCTTTTCTTCTTAAGCGACTCCTTTTCGATTTTTTTGTGTAACTTTATTATGCCCTCGATTAATTGCTCAGGACGGGGAGGACAACCCGGAACGTAAATATCCACCGGCACGATCTTATCCACGCCTTGAACAATGGCATAATTGTTAAAAACGCCACCCGTGGAAGCACATGCGCCCATGGCGATAACCCATTTGGGCTCCGGCATCTGTTCGTAAAGCTGTCTTACCACCGGAGCCATCTTGGTGGAGACTCTCCCAGACACGATCATCAAATCAGCTTGCCTGGGTGATGCTCTGGTCACCTCCATGCCGAACCTGGCCAAATCGAAGCGGGAAGCAAAAGTGCAGATCATCTCGATGGCGCAGCAGGCCAACCCGAAGCCGAAGGGCCAAACCGATGATTTTCTCGCCCAGTTGACCGCCTTCTCCAGAGTGGTAAACAGGATTCCGTCACCTAAGTGCTCCTCTAATCCCATAATATCTTCTCTCCAAAAAAGCTTTTTCAGTCTCTACTCTCAGTCTCGGTTATTCCCACTTTAAGGCACCCTTTTTGATGAGATAGAAATATCCAACTAAAAGTATCAGGATAAAAATCCCCATCTCGATCAAACCGAAAAGCTTAAGTCTCTTGTAAATCACCGCCCAAGGATATAGGAAGACCACCTCTATATCGAAGATGATAAAAAGAATGGCGATCAAATAAAACTTCACAGAAAACCTTCCCCGGGCATCTCCGATCGGTTGCACACCGCATTCATAAGGGGAGAGCTTCTCTTTGGTCGGGGCTCTTTTCCCCAAAAGATAGGATAATACTAAAATCAAAATGGCAACTCCGGTCACCAAAAAGATCAAAACGAATATTGGAAAATAAACTTCAAACATAACGTTTTTCTCCCCACCAAGATTGTGAAAAAAATAACAAGGTATAAAGAAAAGTCAAGCTTATTTTTTGATCTCTCTCAAAAACTCTTCGGAAATATAAATTCTGGAGTGTTCACCTTTAGGTGAACCATATTGGGGTTTTGATTTTCTAAGAGTTTCAAGTCAAGCTGAAGCTTGACACTCCAGTTTCACTTGTCTATAAGAATCTTAATATTGACCAGGGTGGGTGATGCTGTAATTTGGGAATTCTCTTTATATTCTCAGCATTGTGGATGATTTTAAAAGAACTGGGGTCAGAACGCTAAAGATGGCTATATTGGAGAGGATGTGAACCAAGGCAAAGGGAATGGCGGAAATCATCACTGGGATAAATTGCCCCACTACATAGGCAGTGGCTAAATTGGTGAGCAAATCATAAAGCAAAGTCAAGCCCAAGCCAAAAAGCCCCAGGGTAAGAAACATAAGGCCCCTCAAAGAAGATGGTTTCTTATCAAAAGTGACCAAATGAAGTTTGCGGGCAAGTCCTCCTGCTAACCCAATCAAAGCCATTGAGAAAACCTGTGCAAAAGCTATGGGCAAGGGAGGCAAGCCATATGGTGTGATGATGCTGGTGTAAAGAGACATGGAGATCACCCCCACTAACAACCCCTCGATTATGCCTAAAAGATACCCAGAGGAAAAGATCACGAAGGTAAAAAACTCAACATTGGGAATAGAAAGGATGGGAAGCTTCAATGCTATGGCTAAGGCGACCAGAACCCCCATTAAGGAAAGCTTCCTGACCGAGAAGCTCATCTGATCACCGCCATCTTCTTAATCACGGTGCTTTTGTCGGTTCTAAATCGATACAGATATATGCCCGAAGCCACATATTCTCCATTTTCATTTTTTCCATCCCAGGGCACAGCGAGGCTTTTCGTCAGGTATTCTCCAATTCCCCACTTGACATCAGGTTCGGGAACGATGGTTTTGATCCGTTCTCCGGAAAGGGTAAGTATATCTATCCGCACACGGCTTGGTGATGATAAAACAAAGGGGAAATAGGTCGGATTGGATTCGTTCTTGATAACGAAGGGATTGGGGAAATTCTGTAATACATAATCTTTCTCTGGCAGTTGCCCTTCTCCATGGCATGAGCTGTCGTATTCAGCTGAATGAGCATATGAAAAAGTATCGTTGGGGCTTCTGGTAACCACCGCCGGAATCATGATCACCTCTGTGTACTTGTTCCAGTCGCAAACTCTTCCAATTCCGCTTTGGGTGACAGGGTTGATGAGGAATGTCGTATCAAAGGGCTCAAGGAGTGCTGTACTATGTCCTACTGCCGAAACCTCGTATTGCCCACTAATTCCTGCAAAGTCAATTTTTATTCCGCCCTCCAGTTCTGGGTTAGGCTTGAAAACCACATAATTGGAGCCTAAGTTCTCAGGAGGATGGGGAATGGATGTTACATTTACTGGATATTCCTCATGGACGGCATCCACTTTTACCATTATTGGTCTGTTTGGATCACCAAAGTAATAAAACTGGTCGCCTTCTGAATAGAAACGACCAGGTATATTAGTTATGGCTCGATGAGCAGTGAAGTAATTCCACACGGTAAATTCTCTGAAGGCATCTTCAAAATTACTTCCCCTTGCTCCTAATGCTTTGTCTGTGGCAGACTTAGCCCCAGGAGAGGGAGGATCAATTACGTTGTTTCCCACAACCTCAGCACAGTTTTCCCAGATTTCCTTTATTATAAGGGTGTCAAATCTCTCTGACAAAAAGATCGGCCAAACACAACTAGCATAGGGATGGTAGTCGAATTGATCTCTGAAAGTCTTCAAAGAAAGCCAGGGTTCATTGAAAAAATATTGCAAATAGCCCAGGTAGTCATTAACATCATCGTATACCATATCCTCCATCCACACAGCCGACATCTCCATCCAATAGGAAAAGCCTCTTTCGGGGTCGTATTCATAAGGATCATAACCCACTTGAATTGCGTGAAAGAATTCGTGGGCAGACGTGACCTGCAGCCACTCCAGTTCGGTATGAAAAGAAGGATAGTTATCATAGTCGTTATCAAGTACTATATAAGTGGTCCAAGAGGTCGGATCTGTCGAGATGAGAGAATCCCATGATGTATATCCCAGAATCCCCTGATCCAAGCTTAACAAGTATATATCATATTTACCATCACCACCATTATCAATGATCGCCGGATGCCAACCGTCACTGGGAGGCTCATCATAACCCAGCACGCCAATTTCAGTATCCCAGACATGTTCTAATACCTGCCCACAGGTATCGACCCATCGTTCATTGGGGACCGCGTTTTCTCCTTCTGTGACGTAATGAATCTTGAAATGGCCCTGAGGGGTATCATAGGTATGTTCTTCAAACTCATAAGTTGGTCTTTCAAGGTAAGATTTCAATACTTCTCTCGTTTTGGCGGAGAACCTATCCCAACTGTGTCTTATCTCCATAAATAGGGGCGTGGCGCAGATCGGCCTTTCAACTATCTCTTTTACCTCTTTCGTTTGAAAAACACTTTTGACCCTTTCCACAATTTCATTTTCGTAAGCCTCACTCAATCCAACACTTTCTGCCTGAGCATTTTGAAAAACAAAAATGAAAACGGAAAATACTAAAATAAAGATTTTCTTCATTATCTTTCTCCTTTGAACCAGATTGATTGGCACATAATTTTGTGAGAACTTACTTGGCGCAACCTAAAGGGACTGTTGAAAAACTTGAACTAACAGAGTGTCATTCTGATTCCGCCGAAGGCGGGAGAAGAATCTCCATATACATCAAAGAGATTCTTCGGTCGTCCATATGGACTCCCTCAGAATGACAATATGGCTTTTTCAACACGCCCTTCAGCCTGCGCTCGGGTTGCCAGTTGTTTTCATTTTTTATTCGTCATTCGTTATCAATCATGGATCTTAATAATTTTCCTCTTTTACCTTTTTAAGCATCTCCAGGCATCGGTAGGGAACTTTCACCGTTCCAATCAATACCTTTCCCTTTCTCCTCCCATGGCAGTCAGAACCACCGGTGTAAATCAAGCCCAATTTCTTGGCTAAATTCACATAGTGAGTGGTCATTTTTCCATCATGTTGAGAATGATAGGCTTCGATTCCGTCCAGCCCCATTTCAAGAAAATCATAGACAGCGTGTGGGGATCGAGAAGTGCCCGGATGGGCAAAGACCGCCACACCTCTTACCAAATGAATGAGCTCAATGGCTTCCTTGGGGGTCAAATACTTCTTGGGAACATATGCCGGCGCATGATAACCCAGATATCTGGCAAAAGCCTCGTCGTAAGTATGCACAAACTCCTCTTTGACCAAAGCATCTGCCAAATGAGGTCTGCCCACCGAACCGTTCCCGGCAATGGCCTTCACCGTGTCCTTTCTCAAATCTATCCCTAACTCGTTTAACTTCTCAACCATCTTCTCCCCCCGCACAGACCTCTCCTCCCTGAAGCTGTTGATCTTTTTTAGAAATTCTGGATTCTCATGGTCGATTAGATAGCCCAAAAAGTGAAAATCTTCTCCTTTATAAGCTACGGAGAGCTCCACACCGGGAATGAGCTCAATTCCCAGCTCATCAGCTTTTTCTTGAGCCTCCAAGAAACCGCCAATGGTATCATGATCGGTTATGGAGATGGCGGAAAGCCCACATTTTTTTGCTATCTCCACAGCTTCCGAAGGAATAAGTAAGCTGTCCGAAGCGGTAGTATGTATGTGTAAATCTATCCACTTTTTTTGCATTCCGGTCACCGAATCTTCTAATAAAAACGCATATACGAAACGTCATTGCGAGGAGCAAAGCGACGAAGCAATCCCTTGAGACTGCATTGCTCCTTTTCCGCCAGGGGCGGAGATGAATAAATAGTACCAATCACAAATATTTACGGCTGTGTTAGTTTTTGTTCAACTATTCTTTCAATCTCATTCGCCAGATTCAAAGCTTCGTGTTTGAGGCGGTCTGCTTTTTGCCGGGTGTTGGTGACAAAATCCTGATCCTCGATCGAATTTAGATTGATCCTTACGTTCAGATATGCACCTTCGGCTGCAGTTCTTGCCATCAGTGACGATACGCCTGCATCCGAGATCATATTTGGATTGCCTTTTTCCGCCACCACCTTTATTATTCCTAATGATTCCAAGGCCTCTTCCATGACTTGAAGCGGAACACCAATCGCACCCTTGGTTGCCTCCTGTACTGCTGCATTACGCTTCTCTTTCTCTTCATCCGTATATTTAGGGAGCTTGAAGGCATTCATGACTCTATCGAAGCTCTCTGCATCTTTAATTATAAATTCCCGCATCTGTTTTTTGATGACCTCTGCCTTTTCCAAGATTTGTTTTAATTCATCTTCCACATCCTTGAATCTCTTTTTCCCTATGGTCAATCGACATACCATGGAAGAGAGAGCAGATGCCAAAGCTCCAGCCGCCGCAGATACGCTGCCTCCTCCAGGTGCTGGTGAAGAGGAAGCCACCTGGTCAATGAATCCCTCCAAACCCTCTTTTTCTCCCCCTGCAAAGGTCATCAATTTATTTTCCAAGACCTGCTCTTTTTTAAAATTCTCCAGCTTCAAATAATAATCGGCGACATCCAAGAGTGCATCCTGGGGAGTCAGACCCACAATCTCGCTTGAGATTATGGGAACCCCATATCTCTCTGCCTCCGATTTTATCATCTCAAAAACGCGGAAGATCGGGGTTTTGCGATAGTTGACCAGATTCATGGAGATCTGAGCCAATCCTCTCTCTTTTATCTCGAATCCTAATGCCTTACAGTATCGTAAGCCACCACCGGAAAATCTTATGACCCTGGCGATCTTCTTGGCTATTCCAACATATGAGGTGCCCAGATAGACGTTGAAAGCAATCAATGGCATCCTGGCGCCGATGGCAGTGGCACCGGCGGTAGGGTGCATTCGGGAGGGACCAAAATCCGGTTTTCTATCCGGATTGGTCTCAATCTCTACCTTAAGTCCCTCATACTCTCCCTTTCTCACAGCAGCTAAATTCACCCTCTCGGGTCTTTTGGCCGCCGACTCATAAAGATAAATGGGAATTTGGAGCTTTTCTGCTACCTCTTTGGCCAATTGCTCGGCTAATACCACGCAATCCTGGTTGGTCACTCCGGAGATGGGAATAAAGGGGACCACATCGGTTGCCCCCATGCGGGGATGTTCACCCGTGTGTTTGTTCATATCGATCAACTCGGTGGCTTTGGAGATGGCTTTGAAGGCAGCAAGCTTGACCTCATCCGGACCGCCCACAAAGGTGATCACTGCCCGATTATGATCAGCATCCATCTCCTTGTCCAAAAGCATCACCCCCGGCACCGATTTGATCTCACCGACGATTGCCTCGATTACCTCAGGTCTTCTGCCTTCTGAAAAATTAGGAACACATTCTACGATCTTTGCCATTTTTTAACCTCTTAGAATTTTATTATAGCAAGCCAATTAAATGAATTGACGCAATTATCCTCTCCCTTGCGATGTACCATACGGTCCATCCCTTGGGAGCGGGTAAGGGTGAGAGGGCATGTAAATTTATTTCTTACTTTTGTAATAATTTCTGTCACCTCATTTTTACATCCGTTTGATCCGTTGACCCCCATGTCCCCCCGCCTTAAGTGCCCAAGCTAAAAGCGGTAGCATGATCTCATGATGCCCGCTGAAGGAAAAACCCTGTCCCGACTTTTGGGTTGGTCTCAAAACCACATTCAGATTGGGACGGTAATGTTGAATCATATCAAAATTGGCGGTGGTGAAATTTTCGATCCTTCCTTTGTCAGGACGACTCCTTCCTTTTATGTTTCGAGCCACAGAGAGCGTCTTTAAGAAAACCTCAGGCAAAATCACCGCCGATCCAAAATGCAAAACCACTCCCCCATTATTTAATTTGGATACTTCATTAGCCAGTATTTTGAAATCGGTATGGGTTGCTGCACCTGTGGAGGAGGGATCGAAATTCGGATGCTGATGCACGATGTCCGTTCCGAAAGCTACGTGCACGGTTAGGGGAATTCTTAATTTAAAGGCATTTGCCAGAAGACTGTATTTTCGAAATTTGGCTTTCAATCCCAAAATCCTTTTGCCCAGCGCCTCTCCCAAACCTGCATTCTCTTTTTGTGCAAATAAAGAAACCTGATTGAAAATCTCTGTTGTTTCTCTGGCCATACCAAAGGAGCCATCCTGAATGCTCTTTTCTACCTCCTCAGAAGTCTTGCCCCACAGGGCTATCTCAAGGTCATGAATTGCCCCGGCTCCGCTTGTCGACAAAAGAGAGATGAAACCATTCTGCATCAGGTCGATCAATACCGGAGAAAGCCCACATTTTATCACGTGAGCACCAAACATGAAGATGATCGGTTTCCCCCTGCGTTTGGCTACTACAATGGAATCCAACAGCTTTCTAAAATCATTAGCTTTCAAGCATTTAGGCAAACTCTTAAGGAAACTCTTAAAATCATGTTGGGAGCTCAGAGGTTTTCCAAAATCCTTGATCTGAATCTTGCTTTTTCGAGTTTTAATCGAATGGGTTTTTACTTTTCTTAAGTCTATTTTCTGGTAATGTCTCATCTACGGATTATTTATAGGTTAGTTTTTGTGCTTTCCGCTCGTAAAGGATTTAATGTGGATTTTTATAACCCAAAGGGGAACTCCTTTCTCAGTAGGAAGGGACCAAACACTCAATATTTTCCCACTTCTCCCAATTTATAACTTATCAACTCGGTGGAGATGGATCCGATCACCACCTTGCTTTTCATCAAAACCGGCATTTTGATCTCATCATCGGTCAGCCAAACGGTCAAGCTACCTTTATGCTTGAAAATGCCGGATGCCTTCAGTATGGGCTCCACCACCACACAGTCGAAGGTTCCGGCGGGGACCTTCACTCTCTCTTTTCTTAACACTTTGACCTCGAGAGGATAATTCTTCCTGTCCGTGTGATTGTCAACAAAAATGGATTGTCCCACCTTCAGATCCTGAGTTCTCAAGAAATAGAAAGCCGAAAGGACGTCCTGAACGTTTGGTGGCACCGAAAACGTGTCCTGGCTGTTGTTATACATGGCCAAGTGATTTTCCTGGTCGAAGACCATGGAGACGTCTGCCTTGAATTTCCCCTCCCTTAAATGCTTATCGAAGCCATGGGAATAAAGCTGGTGAACATCCATGTAGGATTCCACTTTATCGTCCACTTTAAAAAAGACTGAGAAGAATTTGTTTGATTTTGCCGTAGAGACAATGTGATAACATCTCTTTCCATTAAATCTCACGATCTCAGGAACCTCCATCACTCCAGTGCCAGCCTTGATTATCCCATATCCCACGGAGAACTCAAGCCGCTCCCCCACTCCAAACGCTTGATTTGTAACCACCCTCTTCAGCTCTTTTTTCTTAAGCTGGGGGAACTTTATTTCCATCTTGGGAGGTTCTGGTGGAATTTCTATCTTGCCTTCAGCTGAAGTATCAAACCTCACCTTGTCCGAATCAGAGGAAGTTTTATCCTGGGGCGATGGATGGGCCAAAATTCGACCATCGGTAAGACCTTGTGTCAATTTATGAAAAACAAAAGTCAAAGCTACCAGGATGATTAGAAATGAAATGATTTTTAGTGAGGGTGGATACAAAAATCTGAATCTCATTTAGAATATCAGGAACGGTTTTTCAAATTCTTTTGGTTAGCTAAACTAATTAGCTCGGGGAATATTCTTTTTATTTCTTTTTCTATCTCCAAAAAACACCTTTGGTAATCATCCTTAGTCCCGCCGATCGGGTCTTTGATATACAAAACGCTTTCTTTCCCATCATCATTTGAAGCGACCAGACGCTGCCCCGTCTTGGTGGAGTGGCTTTCCGGAAAAGTCTTCAAAAGGCACGTCCTTTCTAATGCATTTTTATCTGTCTTTCTGACCTGCTCCAAGTGTTCGTTCGACATGGCCAAAATCAAATCTGCCTTTTTCAGAATCTGTTTATTGAATTGTCGCGAGCGGTGCTGGGCTAAATTCACGTTTCGTGCTTTACACACCTCCAGGGCAAGCAAGGAGGCAGGAGCTCCATCCAGGGCGACAATGCCAGCTGAGCTGACCTCGAAATTGCCCAATTTGTTTTCCTTTAGCATCTTTTTCAAAATGCCCTCTGCCATGGGACTCCGACAGCTATTCCCAGTGCAAACAAACAGAACTTTGAACTTTTCTTTATCCTTTTCCATATCAAAAAATGTATCGGAACAGCGTTTCTCAACAAGCAAAGCTAAAAAAGAAAAATGCTTTTGGTGTCGAAGAAATTCCTTAAAGTGAGAATCCCATGTTTATCCTAAGAATCAATAATACTATCTAAAAGCTGAGAATCTTTGAGTTTTAATTGTAGTTTCACGTTTTGCATTCTTTCAAGATCAAACCCTCATCTTGTTATCCGCTTGTTGTTGTATAAGAACCTTTTAGGCGATCGATCAATTTCTTACACAATCTGGTCTTTCGGATGCAATGGGGGATGTTCTCAGGCGAAAGAAATCCCTCATTGGTAATCACTTCTCGACAGTAGGAAAGGGGGATCTCTTGGTAATATGGGTTTTCCACTTTCACATTTAAAAGTTCAAAATCCAAAACCTCCTTGGGATCGCCCTGGGCCGCAGGTTTGAACCCCCAGCTCTCCGAGATGAATTTGCTTCTTTCACAGGCAACGTAAAGGGGGATTTTATATTCCTTGGAAAGGAAACAAAGATATTGGGTTCCCACCTTATTGACAAAGGTGGTTTCCGAGACAGAATCGGCGCCTATCAAAAATAAAGTGGCATCCTTGGCAAAGATCCCCATAGCCGCATCCACAATCAAAGTCACCGGTATTCCCGCATTTCCCAAGAACTTCGCCAAGAGCCTGCCTTCGAACATGGGTCTGGATTCGCTCAGGGTCACGTCAAATTTTTTTCCTTCTTCCTTTGCCTTCTTCAAAATGGATAATATCGAACCAGAGGAGCTGAAGGTCAAGACCTTTGACCCCCCCTTGATTAAGACCTCCCCATATTGGGCGATCTTCTGCATCGAGTTTAAAGAATTATAGTGAAACCCTTCTACCTTTTCTTTGGTAAACTCACCAAGGTCTTCAAGCGATATGGCAGGCAGAAGTTCTTCTGCATAATATAAGGTGGAGTTAACTAAATTGAAGACCGAAGCCATATAGGGTTGAGCAGAGATCAATTCAACACCCAATTTGAGAAGTTTATCGAAATATTCCTGCTTGGATCCGGTCTTTATCTCGGAGGAAAAGGCAGACAAAGCAGAACAGGCCTTCCGAGAAATCTCAGATGCGCCGGACACATGATCACTTTTTATTTCCTCAACTAAATTGGTATACATGAAATCTTCCCTCTCAACGAAAAGTCTGGTTACGCCGAAACAGGATATTTTTCTGAAGGATCAATTTTTCGGACTGCTACCTACATCGAGCCTGAGGGTATTTTTAAAATGCAACTTGACAAATCTATTCAACGCATCCTTTCCGAATTTGTCGATTACTTTTCTGGCCGCATCATCCACTAAGGGCGAGGCTCCCTTGGGAAGATCGAATCCACATTGTTGGGAGAGCCTTGCCATCCTGCGTAAGAATTCTGCTCTGGCCAAGACCGAGGCGGCTGCCACACCCGGGTCTTTTTCCGCATGAGGCCTCTGCTCGAGCTTTATCTTTCTGCCAGACTCCAAAAGGGCATTTTGGATAAAAAGCTCATTGCCAAACTGATCGGAAACAGCCCTGGGACAGTTGACCCGCATCAGGATATTCTCTATCACCCGCGCATGACCCCAGGCTAACATCCGATTTAAGTTTTTCATCTTCAGGTAAAGAAGGTTATATTTCTCTGGACCAATCACCACCACCGAATAGATGCAGCTTGAGCGTATTCTGAAATCTAATTCCTTGATCACACCATCTGAGATTTTTTTGCTATCCCTCACCCTCAAACTTTCCAAAATTTTTTTGATTTTTGAGTCCACATTCACTCCGCCTATTACCAGAGGACCGAAGTAATCCCCTTTGCCTGATTCATCCGTGCCGATCCAAGCTGAAGGAGATGAAAGATGGCGCCGCTGGATTGATGAAGAATGACGCATGATGGATTAAAAATAGCTGACCACAGTAAATCAAGTTTGCCAGTTATAATTTAAAAACAAACTACAATGGACTGATCACTAACCACTGGTCACTGTTTTGAAGCTCTTTCTATATATACATTGGTTCGTGTATCTATCTTCACATACTCCCCTTCGTTCACAAACAAAGGAACTTTCACCACCAAGCCAGTCTCTAAGGTGGCGTTTTTGGTGATATTGGTGACCGAGTCTCCTTTTATGGCCGGCTCAGTGGAGGTGATCTTTAAAATCACCGAAGCAGGAAGATCCACATTCACTGGTTGACCTTCAAAGAACATTACCTTATACTCAGAGTTCTCCTTCAGATACCATTTGTAGTCACCAAGCTGATCCTCAGTTAAGCTTGTTTGTTCGTAAGTCTTGGTGTCCATGAAACAATATTCCTTATCGGAGGAGTAAAGATATTGCATGCTCTTCTCCTCAAAATCCGGCTCCTCGAAGACCTCTCCCGCGGCAAAGGTCTTTTCCAAGACCGCACCGGTCTTGATATTTTTCAGTTTGGTTCTCACAAAAGCTCTT
>SMTZ1_10016951_pt1 | contig 20996 bp, 15 predicted proteins | sample DeeMarSWOR136_30_FD_25667 | JGI IMG/M metagenome (IMG submission 25667) | reverse complement strand
TGGTCCTCTTCTTTTACCCCTGCAATCCTTTCTTCATCTGCGGGGGGATTACTCTCGTCATGTGTCGAAGGATCTTCTTCCCTGTCTTCGAGAAGACACTTGTCTGGGTCTTCAAAAAAATCTTTTTCGTTCATTTTCACTTCCTTTCCCCAATAATACAAAGCTTAAAACTTCAGCTAAAGTATCTCAGGATTTTTGATTCTTATCAAGTCTAAAATGGAAAATGGGGTCAGGCTTCAGTAAGTTCGAAAACTTCATGGCAAATGGGAACAGGCTTCGATAGACACTTCAACTCTGGGCTCAAAACCCAGGGATTTTGCTGTCGATGATACAGAAATTTCTTTTTGAATCCCGGATTCCTGACCGGCCCTGATAAGCTTATTCAGAATTTTCTGCAGGCCCAGAGGCTCAAATACCCCTGATGACGGCTCCTTTGGGATACTCAATGGTAAATCCGATGAGGATTTCCTTTTTTTCCTGGGGCTCAAGGGTGAGCGTCCAGAAGAGGATCCCTTTATCGTCCTTCTTGGCCGGCTCCGGTGTGAGGATCAGGTCTTTTATCTCGATCTTGGTGTTCTGGCTTATCGGAAGCTGGTCAAGGATTTCAATGTCAACTTTATGTTTGCGAAGGTTTTGGATCGTGATCTTGTAGGCCAGCTTGACCCTCTCGTTTTTCCCCAAAAAGCCCGGCGGACTCTTTTCTCTTTTGGTCCTCTCATGTTTGATCCTGATCTGCCTGTCCTCGCCGAAAAAGACCTTTGCTTCCTCCTCCGCGGCAATGAAAGGAACTCTTGTGGAGCCGATGAAATCCTGGACAACAAACAGGTCCGCGTTGCCGGAGAGAAGCGGGTAGGGAAGGGTGTTGCGAAGTTGTGCTCTCAGGAACGCGGCTTCTTTGAGTTTAGGGACTGCGATATAGTCATACTTGACTTCGATGTCCTGAGCATCCACCGGGACTTTGTGCGGTGATCCATCGCTCGGGATCTGAATGTTCTTCTTGATGGCGAAGTTCAGGTTGATCCCGGTTTCGACGATGCCGGCTGTGGCCATCTCCGCATCCACCATCTCCGCTTCCTCAAGAGGAGCCTCGGCTTTGGCGACAGCGCCGGGTACAACGCCTCCAACGACCCCACCTCTAACACTCTTGGTCTCTCTTGCCCGGGAAAGGCTGGGCTCGTAAAGGTCCAGTATCCAGGGATTGAGCGCTGGAGGATTTGTGGAGAGAGCGGGCGAAGCTGTGGAGAGGAGAGCTGTGGCATCCTCCCAGTTTTCACCGCTGTTCTGGATAATGTTGGCCGACATGGCGAATTCGATCTCCGATGAGTCGGGCAGGGCCCTCATCGTATACAAAGGAGCCCAATGGGCTCTCATCACTGTGTAGGAAAGATCGACCTGGAACCTGCCGGCCCGGCTGGCTTCGACAAGGACCGAGACTTTCCGGCTCTCCTTCGGTTTCTGGGGCTTTATGGAGTTTAGCTTTTTTTGGAGAGTCTGCAGTTTAACCTGCTGTTCTTTGAGTATGTTCCTCTGTTCGAGTTTTGCCTCTTTGACCTCGGTCAGCTTTCTCCCTATAAAATTGATGACTCTTTCCCAGCTCTGAACATCCGGTTTGCCGAGCATGACCTCCTGAGACGCCTGGGCAGCATTGGCTGATTCTATGGATTTGAGGAATTTTTCCTGGGTTTCAAGGACTTCGATCCTCGATTTCTTCCTGGAGTTTCTTCACTTCCGGAAGGAGCGCGACTTCCAGAAACTGACTGGCCAGGTCGATGCCAACCACTTTGACTGCTGCCGTCCCTTTTCCGGATACCCGGAGGGAATTGGGGATCAGAGTCATCGGCAGGTTATCAAAGACGACCGAATGGGTGCCCAAGGCCAGAGAGATGTCTGCAACTCTGATCAGAGTTGCCCGGTCAGGGTAGATGGTTACCGATGATATCGAGCTTTTGGCCACGATCTCATCAATTTCATGGTCACCTCCTCGAATTCTGCGGTTTTGGCGCTTTCTTTCTTAAAATGATTTCCTTTTTTATACAATTCGCGAGAGGAAATATTCCTTTTCGCTCAATAATTTGAATCGAGAATGCGGATTTCTTTTATTTCAAGAAGAGTTTAACAATATTCCACAGGCCGAGGCAAGTCACGATCAGGATGATCAAGCCTCCCAGGACGTTCTGCCAGGCATTATTGACTAGCTTTCCCATCTTCTGGCGGTTGTTGAGAACGATCAGGAGGAAGATGGAAGCGACCGGGAGGACTATCCCGTTTGCGGCCTGGGCAAAGACGATCACAGCCAGGGGCTTGAGGTTCAAGCTGGCTACGATGAATCCGACAAGGATGACTCCCAGCCAGACTCCTTTGAAACCTTTGGATTTGGGCCCTTCCTTCCAGCCCAGGACGCCGGAGGCGGCATAGGCGGCCGCGTAGGGTGCGGTTAAAGCTGAGCTCAATCCTGCCGCAAAGAAGCCTAGCCCGAACAGAAAATTGGTGAAGGAGCCGAACAATGGTTTGAGCTGTTGGGCCAGCTGGATCCCATTCTCCGGGATTATTCCCTTGGCGTGAAAGGCTACGGCTGAGGTCACCACGATCGAGGCAGAGATGATTCCTCCCAGGGTAATGGCGATAAGCAGGTCTTTGTTCACCTGCTTGAGGTCGGACACAGACTGCCACTTTTCCCTCACCGCCGATGAGTGAAGGAAGAGGTTGTAGGGGACTACGGTCGTTCCTACCAGAGCGAGGCTGAGATAGAGGGAATTTCGGGGGAAAGAAGGAACCATCCCTTTGAGGATGGAGAGCAGGTTGGGTTGGATGATGATGAGAGTGCTGATAAAAGACACGCTCATCAGGAAGACCAGAAAAATCAGGAATTTTTCCACCAGCTTGTATTTGCCCCTGCTGAGGATGAATACGGCGACCACGGAGATCACAGCTACCCAGTATTTATCAGGGATGGAGGTGATCGTCTCCAATCCCAGAGAGCCGCCGATGATGTTGCCGGCTTCATAAGCCGCGCAGCCGAAGGTGATCGAGCAAAGTGTGAGCACGATAAATACGGTCCTGGCTGCCAGGCTCTGAGGGAACTCTCTGAGGGATTGACCGAGGTCATGTTTGGAACCCAGACTGAGCCTTCCTGTCATTCCCTGGAGGATGAGAGTTGTCACCGTGGCAAAGACCAGGGTGAAGATAAGCGCATGTCCGAACTGCGCTCCTGCCAGAGAACAGGTGGTGACCGTACCTGGCCCGATAAAGGCTGCTGTGACCAGGAATCCGGGGCCGAAAGAGGATTTTTTATTTTTTCCGGCCATATCCTCCCCCTCCCGGAGTCTCCACCCGGAGTATGTCTCCGGGTTGGACCTTGATGTTGGTCTTGGATCGAAGAGGGATCTTTTTTCCGTTGGAAAAGAGGATATTCCTGCCCTTTTTGCCGTCCTCTCCTCCCTTGATCCCGTAGGGACTGAATCTTCGCCGTTCGGAGATGATGGTCACCTGGGCCGGGACGAAGAATTCATACTCACGGATGATCCCCTCGCCTCCCTTGTGCAGACCTTTACCGCCTGAGCCCTGGCGCAAACAGTATTTATTGATTCTGAGAGGAAGATAATTCTCGAGGGCTTCCAGGGGAGTGTTGAGAGAGTTGGTCATATGAGTATGAACGCCGCTGATGCCCCCAGAATCAGAGCTTGCGCCCATGCCTCCGCCGATGGTCTCGTAATAGGCAAAGCTTCTTGCTCGCGACTGGTCATAGCCTCCAAAGGCCACATTATTCATGGTTCCGGAGCTTGCTGCCGGGATCTTTCCGGGGATGGCTTTGGAGAGGGCGCCGAGAAGGACATCCACGATTCTCTGGGATGTCTCCACGTTGCCTCCGGCAGTGGCCGCAGGATGAAGGGCGTTGAGAATAGAGCCTCGGGGAGCTATGATCTGGAGCGGCCTCATCAGGCCGGTATTGAACGGAATGTCTTCCTCGACGAGACAGCGAAAAACGTAGAGGACCGCGGAATAAGTCACGGCAGAGTTGGCGTTCACACTCCCCTGGACCTGTTGGGATGAGGCGCTGAAGTCGATGATGGCCTCATCTTTGCGGATGGTCAGCTTGACGCCGATCTTGATCGGCTCGTCCGTGATGCCGTCATCATCCAGGTAATCGGCAAAAGCATAGCTGCCGTCCGGGATCGCTTTGATGGTTTCTCTGAGGATTTTTTCCGTGTAAGAGGGGATGAGCCGGGTGTAGTGGAGGATCTTGGGCAAGCCATATTTTTTTATGGTCTCTTCCAGTCTCTGTTTCCCCTTATCGTTGGCCGCGATCTGAGCCAGGAGGTCTCCCTTTCGTTCTTCAGGAGTCCTGACATTGGCCAGGATCAGGTCCAGGATCTCAGCGCTCAATCTGCCTTTCCGGATGAGCTTTATGGGTGGGATGATCATTCCCTCCTGGAAGATTTCCGTGGCCAAAGGCATCGAGCCGGGCGTCATTCCTCCCACATCGGAATGATGGGCGCGGTTGGCGACAAAAAAAACGAGTTTTCGATCGATAAAGACAGGCGAGATACAGGTAATATCCGGAAGGTGAGTTCCTCCCCTATAGGGATCGTTCAAGATCACTAAATCGCCCTCCTCAAAGTCGACGGCTTGAATCGAAGCCTGGACCGATAGAGGCATGGCCCCAAGATGAACGGGAATGTGGGATCCTTGGGCGAAAGTCTCCCCCTTCTGGTCAAACAGAGCGCAGGAGAAGTCTTTTCTCTCTTTGATATTCGGAGAAAGAGAAGTCCGGCCCAAAACAGCTCCCATCTCCTCAGAAACCGAGACGAACACGTTCTTGAACAGCTCAAGCTCGATAGGGTCGAATTCGATCATTTACCTTTTTATCCTTTGAATGATAAGGTTCAAAAAGCCATCCACTTCCAACATATAGGCTGGGGGAAGGAATGTCGTCGATTCGGAATCCGCGACCAATGCCGGGCCTTTCAATATATTGCCCGGAGAGAGCCGGGCCATCTCGAACACCGATGCCTGGTAGGAATTTCCTTTATAGTAGAGGGTCTGGTTTTTGATGAACGCCCTGGCAGGATCGGGTCCTGTCAGAGGAAATTTTTTCAACCTGATTTTTTTGCCTGCGCCCACAGCTTTAACCCGGATGTTGACGATTTCCACGGATCTTTCTTGATGTTGATAGGAATACATTTTTCTGTGGGCTTTATGAAAATCAGGAACGAAAGAGAAATCGTCAGTTTTTCCAGTCCGGTATGGAATGGTGATCTCATAGGATTGACCGAAATATCTGAGGTCAAGATGACGGTAGAGCCGGATATCCTCCTTACGTATACCATCATCCTGCAGTTCCCGGATTCCTTTTTCTTCCAGTTCCGCGAAGTATTTGTCCAGTTCTTCCCGGCTTGTCTCTGCTGTTGTCTTCAGGATGGATTTGGAGTAATCCTTTATGGAATCAGCCAGGAGAAGACCGTAGGCAGAGAGGACGCCCGCGTTTTTGGGCACGATCACTCTGGGCATTCTCAGGTTGGAGGCGATATCCACGGCATGCATCCCGCCCGCTCCTCCAAATGAGACCAGAGTGAAATTCCGGGGATCGAATCCTCTTTCGATGGATATCACCCGGATGGCTTTTTCCATGTTGGCGTTGGCGATCTCGATGATGCCGGCAGCCGTTTCATCAAGGGGCTTGTTGATGTCTTGAGCCAGCCGCTCCAGGGCCTTGCGGCTTCTTTGGGGAAATAGTTTCATTTTCCCGCCCAGGAAGAATTCGGGCACAAGCCGCCCCAAAACCAGGTTGGCGTCGGTCACGGTCGGGAGGTTTCCCTTGCCGTAGCAGGCGGGTCCGGGATCGGCCCCGGCGCTCTGGGGGCCGACGCGCAGAGAGCCTCCTTTATCAATAAAGGCGATCGAACCGCCTCCGGCTCCGACAGTATGGATGTCGATGATCGGGATTCGCAAAGGGAAATCTCCCACCACGCTCTCATTCGTCCTTCTGATTTCCCCTTCCACAAGCGACACATCGGACGAGGTTCCCCCCATGTCGAAGGTGACGATGTTCTTGTATCCCGCGGCTTTTCCTATCTGGAAGGCGCCGACAACACCGCCTGCAGGACCTGAAAGGGCTGTCCTTATCGGCTCTGACCTGGCTTTTGCCGGAGAGATATACCCTTCGTTGGACTGCATGATACGGAGCTCTGCACCCCGCATTTTTTTCTCCAGGTTCTCCAGATAGCGGCTGATGACAGGCATGAGATAGGCGTTCACCGCAGTGGTCGCTGTTCGTTCGTATTCCCTGTGCTCGGGGAGGATGTCGCTGGAAGCAGAAAAAAGGAATGTGTTCTTTTTGAGTTCCCGGGAGACGATTTTTTCATTGGCAGGATTGGCATAGGAATTGATCAAGCTCAGGGCGACGGCTTCGGTTTTCAATTTCTTGATCTTGTCGAGTATTTCCCGAAGTTCATCCAGAGAAACTTTTTTCTCGACCTTGCCTTCTGCGGATACCCTTTCTTCGAGCCCGAAACAGAGACTGCGGGGGAGAAGCGGAATCCTCTGCTCGCCTTTGAGCCTGTAGAGATTGCGCCTCGTCTGTCGCCCGATGAACAGGATGTCCTCAAATCCCTTGGTGGTGATAAGGGCAATCCGGCCGCCTTTGCGCTCGAGCAGGGAATTCGTGGCCACGGTCGTGCCGTGGATAACGAGAGGGAGACGGTCAAGAAGCTCCTCTATCCCCTCGAGGATGGCCAGGGAAGGGTTTTGAGGCGTGGATGGGATCTTATTTATTTCAATCTTTCCAGCGGAGAAAACGACAAAATCAGTGAAGGTTCCACCTGTGTCGACTCCTATTTTCACTTCTTTCATTAAGGATATATTTATCTTCATGGCTGCAGCAAAGTCAAGAAATATGAAGAACCAGGCATGAATGGCTCAAAAATTTGCTTTTACTTTTTAAGCCTAATTATTATAATGAGACTCAAGGGAATGTGTTTAGGTTCTCATGATTGAATAGGGAATTCAGAAATGCCTGTCTATTTCAAATGCAAGATTTGTGGAGAGAAGCACCCTTCGCCTGTGGCTTTCACCAAAGAATCCTTTGACTCCAGCACGATTTTTGCTCAAACTTTCAAGTGCCCGAATACAGGACAGGTGGCCAAATATGACCTGATTGATCTATTCTGGGAAGATAAGGGTAAGGACAGGATTTAAGGATCAGCAGGGCGTTTCTCTTTTACTTGCAGGTGTCGCAAGTTTTTGTCGAGCAGGTCGTGCAGGCTTCAGATGAAGTGCTGAGGCGGTTGCTTCCTCCGCCGATTCCAAAAGAAGAAACACACTTTTGTATGTCTTTGCTCCCGCATGACGAGCAGGAGATATTTTTTTCTTGCCCTAGAGAAACCAGGGTCTCGAAATGCTTCCCGCATTTTTTACATATGAATTCATAGATAGGCATAGCAGCATAATTTTAAATCATTTCAGACACAGGGGCAATCAGAATAACAAAGAATATTTCTTGTCTCTCAGATAGTGGTCTATTTGACGGCAATCGCCTCGATCTCGACCTTGACGTCTTTGGGCAAACGAGCCACCTGGACGGCTGCCCTGGCAGGGTAAGGCGGCTTGAAAAACTCGCCGTAGACTCCGTTCATCTGGGCGAAGTCATTCATATCCTGAAGAAAAACCGTGCATTTGACGACCTTGTCAAAAGAACTTCCGGCAGCCTCGATGACGGCCTTCATGTTAGTCAGTACGAGACGAGTCTGCTCCTCGATAGTGCCCATCTTTAGCTCTCCGCTTGAAGGATCGATCGCGATTTGACCGGAGGCAAATATGAATCCGTTTGCTTCGATCGCTTGAGAGTAGGGACCGATCGCTTTTGGCGCCTTATCCGTCTTGATTTCCTTTTTCATGTTTTTTCTCCTTCCTTCATTCAGTGAAAAGGTTGGGCCGGCTAAGGCCATGCAGCTTAAGGTGATCAAAGCTTCTCTTCTTTTCATCTTAAGCTCTCCTTTCAAAAGGGGTCAGGGCCCGACATTGGACAGTATAAATTCAGCCCCGAAAGATTTTGGGATCAGTCCCTGGTTGAGTGAGCATCTTTAGGATCGGACCTCAAATGGTGAAATCCTCATCAGTCCTGATCTCGATATTTTAGCCAAGCCCTGATCTTAGACATCCCGCTGAAATGTCCAATGTCGAGCCCTGACCCCATTTTTTTTATCAAGTCATTCTATACCAACAGGCCGGTGGAGTCCAGAAAAAGATAGGCCTTTTTTTGACATCCAGTATGCCTCGTGGTATATGATGAATTTGAGGAACTAGACTCGGTCAGGAGCACGGAGATCAATAATAATACCGGAGGGATTATCATCCCTCGAATGGGGGACAAAACCTTAAAATGGAGGACTCAATGAAAAAGAGATTCAACAATTCTTTTTTCCGGACTGCATTCCTATTTTTATTGACCATTTGTTTTCTTTTTTTCTGGGAGACCTGCAGGAAAGCAGAGGTCGTCGTCCCCTCTCCGCCCGAGACAGAAATCATAAACGTCACCGAAACCATCCACGGCGTGGAGATTGTCGACCCTTATCGCTGGCTTGAAGACCAGGAGAGTCCTGAGACACGTGAATGGATCAGAGTACAGAACGAATACACGGATTCGATTCTCAACTCCCTCTCTGGCCGGGAAAAATTAAAAGAACTTGCTTCCAGCTTCATCAAGATCGATGCCATGGGCATGCCGAGAGAGATGGGAGGACGGTATTTCTTCTTCAAGAGGCGCGCTGACCAGGAGCTCTATGTGATCTACATGAGAAAGGGCCTTGAGGGTGAGGATGAAGTGCTCATCGATCCTCACCCGATGAGCGAGGACAGGACAACGAGCGTCGGGATCTCGGGTATCTCCAAGGACGGCAGAATGCTGGCTTACAGCGTGCGCAAAGGTGGTGAGGACGAAGTTGAGATCAAGTTCATGGATGTGGATTCCAGAAAGGACCTGCCCGACAGCCTGACTCCGGATAAAAGCGGGCTTTATTATACACGTCATTTTTCAGACAAGGGTCCCCGCGTCTATTATCACAAGATGGGAACACAGACTACCGAGGACAGGCTGATATTTGGAGAGGAGTATGGTCCGGAGATGATACTCTTTGAGGAGCTTTCCGAAAACGGACACTGGCTGGTGATCACAGTACTCTATGGTTCTTCGGCAGATAAGACCGAGATTTACCTCAAGGACATCTCTGTTGACGGTCCAATCTTTCCAGTGGTCAAGGACATCGATGCCCGGTTTTTCGGGACCATGGCTGGGAATACGCTTTTTCTTCAAACCAACTGGGAAGCGCCCAACAGCAAGCTGATTGCCGTTGACCCGGAAAAACCGGCCATAAAGAACTGGCGGGAGATCATTCCGGAAAGCGACGCGGTCATGGAGGGATTTTCCGCAGCAGGAGGGAAGCTGTTCGTCAGTTACCTCAAGGATGTGAAGAGCATCGTCATCGAGTTTGAGCCTGACGGGATCGAGTTTGAGCCTGACGGGACCAGGATTGGTGAGATATCCTTCCCCACCATCGGCACGGTCAGCGGTGTCTACGGGAAATGGGACAGCAGCGAGGCCTTTTTTCTCTATACCTCTTTCCATATTCCCACCACCATCTATCGCTATGATGTGGCGAATAAAACCCAGAAAGTCTGGTCAAAGATCAACGTGCCCATCGACAGCGATAAGTACGAGGTCAAGCAGGTCTGGTTCGAGTCAAAGGACGGCACGAGAGTCCCGATGTTCGTCGTCCATGCCAAGGACATCAGGCTGGATGGCTCTCATCCGGCTTTTCTCACCGGATATGGCGGTTTCAATGCCAGTTCCACCCCAGGGTTCTCTGCTCAGGCGGCGGCCTGGATCAAAAAAGGCGGTGTCTATGCTGTGGCCAACCTCCGCGGCGGTGGGGAATTCGGAGAGGAATGGCACCGGGCAGGCATGCTTCAAAATAAGCAGAACGTCTTTGATGACTTCATCGCTGCCGCTGAATACCTTATAGAAAACGGTTACACCAAGCCAGAGAAACTGGCCATCAGAGGAGGAAGTAACGGCGGCCTGCTCGTGGGGGCAGCCATGGTCCAGCGTCCCGACCTTTTTGGGGCGGTGATCTGCACTTATCCGCTTCTCGATATGGTCCGCTACCATATGTTCCTGGTGGCGAGATACTGGGTTCCTGAATACGGGTCCTCCGAGAATCCCGAACAGTTCAAATACCTCTATGCCTATTCTCCCTACCACAACGTGAAGAAAGGAACCGACTATCCGGCTGTCCTATTCATCACCGGTGATGCGGATACCCGGGTGGCTCCGCTTCATGCCAGAAAAATGGCAGCTATGATGCAGGCTGAAACGGGCTCGGACAAACCTGTGATCATCCGTTATCATACCAAGGCCGGACACTCTGGCGGGCAGCCGGTCAGCCAGCAGATAGATGACTTGACCGATTCGCTGAGCTTCCTTTTCTGGCAGCTCGAAGGCAAATTTTAAAAGCTCTCTTCCATTCTGTGGGATTAGTTTATTGAGTCAAATACCCGGAAATGGCGTCGCTCCCTATATTTGGAAGAGAGCCAGGGAAGAAAATAACATCGGATGAGTCTATTGAAAAAGCACTTTTTATGGTCTACAATCTTCTGCAAAAATGCAGTCAGTCCAGATTAGTGCCGATTAATTGAAATCGAGGCAATTTCGTTGGACTGCCTTTTCAATATGAAAGGATGTTTATTTTTGAGTTTTAAAAAGAATCTAAGGAGGGTTCTATGAAAAAGCGGCTTTATGGATTATCGTTTTTACTGTTACTGACTCTCGCTCTGCCCGGATTCCTGGCGAGCGGAATCGATATCAATGACACCAAACTGTTGAGCCAGCCAGCCATAAGCAAGGATCATATCGCCTTTTCTTATGCCGGAGATCTTTGGGTGGCCCACATCGACGGCACAGGGGTCAGACGTCTGACCTCTGCTCAGGGGGATGAGTCGGATCCGGTTTTTTCGCCCGATGGCAAGATGATCGCTTTCAGCGGGGAGTACGACGGCAACGTGGATGTCTTCGTGGTCCCGGTGGAAGGCGGCATTCCCAAACGGCTCACCTGGCATCCGGGCGCGGATGTTGTTCGGGAATTCACGCCCTGCGGCTCTGCGGTCCTCTTCGCTTCTTCCCGCGACAGCTTTACCTATTCCTATTCCCAGCTGTTCACGGTATCTCTCGAAGGCGGCTTCCCTGAATCCCTCAAAATACCCAATGCCAACAGAGCCACCTTTTCCCCTGACGGCAAAAGTATGGCCTATACTCCGTTACGGGAAGCTTTTCACCAGTGGAAGAACTACAGAGGAGGCAGGGTTTCCGAGGTCTGGCTCCTGGCGTTCAGCGATTACTCAGTGGAGAAGATTCCCCAGCCAGACGGCCGCTGCAACGACACTGACCCGATGTGGATCGGAGAGAGGATCTATTTCCGTTCAGACCGGAACGGGGAGTTCAACCTGTTCTCGTTCGACCTGAGATCAAAAGAGATCCAACAACTCACTTTTCACACTGACTTTCCGGTGATCAAAGCCTCGGCAGGCAGCGGAAGGATCATCTATGAGCAAGCCGGACATCTTCACGTTTTTGATGTTGAGCAGGCGAAGAGCAAGAAGCTGACTATCGGTGTCGCGGCTGACCTTCTCGAGCTGCGGCCCCGTTATGTCAAAGATCCGCGCTTCATCCGGAACGCGTCGATTTCCCCTTCTGGCGCAAGAGCTGTTTTTGAGTATAGAGGGGAGATTGTAACGGTCCCGGCTGAAAAGGGAGATCCGCGCAACATGACAAACACCACCGGAGTCCATGAACGCTCTCCGGTCTGGTCACCCGATGGAAAGTCCATCGCTTATTTTTCAGACGAAAGCGGGGAATACGAGCTCCATATCCAACCCCAGGACGGCAAGGGTCAAATCAAAAAATACAAAATGGACGGATCAGGATTTTATGACTCACCTGTCTGGTCGCCGGACAGTCAAAAGATATCCTTTGCGGATAATTCCTGGAGTCTGTACTGGATAGACCTGAAGACTGGTATCTCGAAAAAGATCGCATCCGAGAGAATTTTCGGACCCGGTCGGTTCAGGACAGTCCATTCAACCTGGTCTCCTGACTCCAAGTGGATTGCCTATACACTCAACACCACGGCTTACATGGGGAAGGTCTATGTCTATTCGCTCGACAAAAATAAATCCTATGAAGTGACCGACGGGATGAGCGATGTCGGCGAACCGGAGTTCGATACAAGCGGAAAGTATCTCTACTTTTTCGCCTCTACAGATGCCGGCCCGGTCAAGCAGTGGTTCGCCTTGTCCAACATGGACATGGAGATGAACCGTTCTCTCTACCTGGCTGTCCTGCGCAAGGATATCCCTTCTCCGCTGGCCAAGGAAAGCGATGAGGAGAAGGAGGGCGAGGAGAAAAAGGCTCCTGAAAAGGAAGGGCCTCAGTCGAAAAAGAAAGGTAAAAAACCTGAAAAAAAAGAAGCGGAAACCAAAGAGACATTTTCGATTGATCTTGACGGCCTGAGATACAGGATCATTGACCTTCCCATACGAGCCGGTGCCTACTTCCGTCTCCAGACTGGCAACGAAGGAGAGATCTACTATCTGGAAGCGCCTGCTGGCAGCCGGAGTTCTTTTGCCAGGGAGACTAAGCTGATGAAGTTCACCATGAAAGAGCGAAAGGCGGAGGATATCCTTGGAGGCGTGAACTGGTTTGAGGTCTCCTCCGATAAAAAGAAGATCCTGTACATGTCAAGAAACACCTATGGGATCATTCCTGCCGGACCGAAAGCGAAGCCCGGCCAGGGAAGGATCGAAACCGGGGCTATCGAAGTCCGGATAGAGCCGAGAGCGGAATGGAAACAGATCTTCCACGAAGCTTGGCGGATCAACCGGGATTATTTCTATGCCACCAACATGCATGGTGCTGATTGGGAAGCCATGAAAGACAAATACTCTGTCTTCCTCCCTCATCTTTCCTGCCGCAGCGACCTGAACCAGGTTATCATGTGGATGTGCAGTGAGCTGGCTGTCGGCCATCACCGGGTTGGAGGCGGAGATTTTCTGGCTGAACCCAAAAGAGTGCCTGGCGGTCTGCTCGGAGCGGACTACGCCATAGAGAACGGCCGCTACCGCTTAAAAAAGGTCTACGGCGGTCTCAACTGGAATCCTGAGCTCCGCTCGCCGCTGACCGAGCCTGGAGTCGATGTGAAAGAGGGCGAGTATCTCCTGGCTGTTCAGGGGAGGGAAATCAGAGCGCCTGAGAATATTTACAGCGTCTTCGAGAACACGGCTGAAAAGCTGATCGAGATTACGGTTGGGTCTAACCCGGACGGAAGAGGTTCGCGGACAGTGCAGGTGGTTCCTCTCAGCAATGAATACGCTCTCCGCAACAGGGATTGGGTGGAAGGAAACCTGAAGAGAGTCGACGAGGCCACCAACGGACGTGTGGCTTATGTCTATGTCCCCAATACATCGACACTGGGTCACATCTACTTCAAGCGCTACTTTTTTCCTCAGGTCGATAAGGAGGCGATAATCGTCGATGAGAGGTTCAACAGCGGCGGTCTGGTGGCTGATTATTACATCGACCTTCTACGCAGGCCTTTTGTCTCTTACTGGCACATGCGTTACGGGGACGATATCAAGACGCCCGGAGGCTCCATCCAGGGGCCCAAGGTCATGCTCATCAACGAGCTGGCCGGTTCTGGAGGAGATCTTCTTCCCTGGATGTTCCGCAAGTTCAAGCTCGGCAAATTGATCGGCAAGAGAACCTGGGGAGGTTTGGTCGGCACTCTGGGCTTTCCGAGCCTGATGGATGGAGGCCGGGTGACCGCTCCCAACCTAGCTATCTGGACCGAGGACGGCTGGGTTGTCGAGAATGTCGGAGTTCCTCCGGATATCGAAGTCGAGCAGTGGCCGGCGGATGTGATTGCCGGGAGAGACCCTCAGCTGGAAAAAGCAATTAAAGTCATTTTAGAGGAGCTGGCGAAGAGCCCGCCCCAGAAACCCAAGCGTCCACCCTATCCGGTGAGAGTCAAGAAATAGTGGCCGCACAGGCTGACAGTCGCTGTTGATATGGTTGGACTGAGTTATCGGGCTCAAATGTAATATTCCATCATGGCCAAGAACCAGAACGAGATAGATTCAAACTCGAAAGTCACGCTGGCCCGTAACCTGGGCTTTTTTGCAGCCCTTTCAGTCGGAGTGGGGACGATGATCGGAGCCGGTATTTTTGTCCTGCCCGGGCTGGTGGCTGGCATGGCCGGACCAGCCGTTATTCTTTCCTTTGTCACCTGCGGGTTCATCTCGGCGATGATCGCGCTCTGCATGGCAGAGCTTTCGACAGGAATGCCCTATGCCGGAGGGGGCTACCTGTTCATGGTCAGGGCATTCGGACCGCTGGTGGGGAATATCATGGGCTGGAGCTTGTGGCTAAGCCTTATTTTTGCTTCGGCCTTCTACATGATCGGATTCGGTCATTATATGAGCGATGCTTTGGGAGCATCGCCGATGATAATTGCTATCGTCGTTACCGCTCTGCTCGGCCTCTTGAATTTCATCGGTGCTCGAGAGACCGGGGGCACCCAGACCGTTATTGTCGGAGCGATGCTTTTTGTTCTGGTGGCTTTTACCCTCCGGGCCTTGTTTTCTGTGGAGACAGCGAGGCTTAGCCCGTTCATACCGCCAGAAATAGGATTCTCTGGTGTTCTGGTGACCCTGCCTATTCTCTTTATAACCTTCATGGGTTTTGCTGAGATCTCTGCCATCTCAGAGGAGATCCGCAATCCGAAGCGGAACCTGCCGCTGTCTCTGGTCGGATCAGTCGTGATCGTGACAGTTATCTATTGTGCGGTGGTCTTCTGCATTCTCGGGCTCCGGAGCTACAATGATCCGGGCATGGCCAAGGAGACGGTCTTGATGGATCTGGCCAGGGGGCTTATGGGCAGCGGAGGCTATATCTTGGTTCTCATCGGCGGGATTCTGGCCACTGTCTCATCAGCGAACGCCAGTGTATTAGCCGCGTCACGGGTATCCTTTGCTATGGGCCGCGATCAGCTCATGCCTGACTGGCTGAATCAGATTCATGCCCGCTTCAAAACGCCTTATCGCTCGATCGTTACCACCACCGGCCTGACCATTCTTATCCTGGTTCTTCTTGGCCGACATCTCGAGCTTTTAGCAGAAGTGGCCGGATTCCTGAGCCTTGTCCTTTATTCTCTCATAACCCTGGCCTGCATCATCATGAGATATGCCAGGCTGGATTGGTATAAGCCCAGTTTTCGGACACCCGGGTATCCGATCGTTCCTCTTTTGGGCTTTTTCGGCTGCATTTTTGTCATCGTCAATACCAGCCGCGTCTCGTTGATCATCGGGAACATGATTATTGCTGGGAGTTTCATTTGGTATATGATATTCCTGCGGCGGGGAACGCAGCTGGTAGGGGCTTCACACATCCTGTGGAAGGATAAGGTGGTGAGGCCTCTTGTGGTCAGGGCATACCGAATTCTCTCTTCTGATGTTGAGCACGGCTCTGGCGAGAAGCTTCAGAGCACGTCTGCAGTTGATTCATGTGGTGAATGTTCCTGCCCAGATGCCTCTTGAAGCCGGGGGTATTGAATACGAAAGACAGAAAAGGGAGAAGAAGACTCTGCTCGATACAGCCTCCTACCATGCCACTGAACAGGGTGTTCGCGCTCGGGCAACGGCCATCGTCGCCAGGAGTGTCTCTTCGGCTATTCTCAGCGTGGCAGAGTTGGAAATGCCTGAGTTTATCATCATGGGATGGAAGGGCGAAGTGGCCATGCACCGCGGCTACCGGACCAATGTGGCTGAGGTGCTCAAGATCGCCAAAGGCAACGTCGTCAGCGGTGGGTCGCACGCCCGGCTTGGGCTCAAGGTGGCGCAGGATCTGGCTGCCGATTGGAAGGCCTCGATAACCGCGCTCAATGTTCAGGTTGGCCGGGGACTCTCTGCTGCCCGCTCTGATTTCGACAAGGAAAGCCTCCGTCTTTTTCAAGGGAAAGCGGAAGAATTTGTCAGGGATACTCTTGAGGCAGCCGGGGTGTCGGCAGATATAAAAGTCGTCATCAATACCGATATCGCCCGGGCGATCATCAGCAGCGCCGGAAAACGAAAACAGGACCTCATCGTGATCGGAGCATCGGAGGAATGGGCTCTCCGGCGAAGGCTTTTCGGGTCTATCCCGGATAAGGTCGCCAACCAGGCTTCAGCCTCTGTGCTCATGGTTCGGGCAAAAACATGAGACGTGGCCAGCTCGAATTGAATTGAGTGTTTTCATCGATTGTTTGATGGTTATTCTGCAATGACTGGGTGATTTTCATTTTTCAATCATGTCGATCCGAATCAGGATGTCGAACCCGTCAAAGGTATAGCGCCGGATGTCCCCGTCTTCTTTGTATTTGCCTTTCCCGGCCATGATATCCTGGAATGCCTTGAGAACGCGGGGGATGACTTCGCTTTTGACCCAGGGGTCATTGTGTCCGGAACAAAGGTAGTCGTATTCATCCAGCCGGTTGTTCAGTTTTTCGAGAGAATCCATGTAATCATCGATATTGACATCTTCGGGATAAGCATAGAGAGGTCCGGGAAAGAAAGTGTCTCCTGTGAAAAGTATCCGGCTTTTCCTGTCCAGCAGGCAGATTGAACCTGGAGAGTGGCCAGGAGTGTGAATGACTTCCAGGCTTCTCCCACCAAGTTCGATCATATCACCGTCTTCGAGGAGAGAGGTGGGCTCCACAGGAAGAATCGCCCATGTCGATGTATCAAATCCTTCAGGAAGCGGCTTCCAGATCGAATCTCCTGTGACACTGCTTCTGAGCCGCTCGTTACTGACTCCCTGGCGCATCTTCCGGATGCACTCCTCGTCATCATAACAAGCGATTTCTGTGAATTGGTGATTGTTCCCGATATGGTCCCAGTGAGTATGGGTGTTTACCACCGACACGGAAAGCCCTGTCAGCTCGGAAATGACCTGTTTGAGGTTGCCGATGCCAGTGCCGGTATCGATGACAACAGCTCTCTCTTCGCCTGAAACGAGGTAAGATATGGCCTCCTCAAACTGGAAGGGCTCGTAGATGGCAAAAGTATCTTCGGTTAGCCTGTAGACTTCGAACCAGGGTTGGCTGGTGTTCACTTTTTCCAGGCTAGCATACACTGGACGGGGGAGTTTCTTCCACCACTTGGACGGCTGGATTAGCTCTGACCTTTTTTCTTCAGCAGTTTGAGTGCTCTCCTTTGAACACTGAACGAGCGCCATTAGGAATGAAATCATCAAACTGAAGGCAAGAAGACCTTTCCAGACCAGTGAGATTTTTATTCTTAGCGCCATTTTGTGCTCCCTTTAAGTGCCTTATAACTTAGAAGAGCGGATAAGTCAAACCTGCCTGTTTGACAATGAATTGGGCCAGTGTTATATGCTATAAACTGGCAGCAAGAAAGAACGCGGTGTGCTGCTTCCGGTTCAGGGCTTAGCGGGTCCGGCTGTCGAAGATCAGATAGAAGAGGGCAGTTCAGGCCGGGGAAAGAAAAAACCTGAAGATTGAGTACTTCGCGTATTCGGGATTCCATGATTTGAAGAGGAGGTCAGAAATGGATGAGGAGAAAGGTGCTCAGGAAAAAGAGCCAACAGCCGCAGAAAAAAAACCCAGATATGACCCTTACCCCAGGATTACGGGCGGTTTGATACTGATTCTTCTGGGGGTACTTTTTCTCCTGGCCACTTTGGATTATCTTTCCTGGGGAGACTGGTGGGCCTATTTCCTGTTCGGATTGGGCTGTATTTTAATCCTGGAGGCTCTTGTCAGAAGCACCAGTCCAGCGTTTCGAGAGCACATGACAGGGAGGCTGATCGGAGGAGTTGTCCTGGTCGTCATCGGTGCTTCCTTTATTTTCGGGATGACGAATTGGTGGCCGTTGATCATAATCGGCGTCGGCGTCGTGCTTGTCGTCTCCACTTTTTGGAAGCCAAAAAAGTCTGACTAAGGATTATCTGGTCAAGGTTTGACCGGATTTTTCCGCTCATCTCCTTTGTGGCGCAACCAGGGACTGAGATTCGAACAGTGGGGCTGAGTCCAAAAAATCAGGAAGAGAAATGTCAGGACGGGACAGAACCTCTGAGATCGTCGTCATCGGCGGAGGCATCATCGGAGCCAGTACAGCCTTCTCCCTGGCGAAAAAGGGCGCCTCGAACGTTATCCTCCTGGAAAAGGACCTCCTTGCTCAAGCCACAACAGGCCTGAGTGTGGGAGGGATCCGCCAGCAGTTCTCTCATCCGGCTAACATCCGCCTTTCCCAGCAGTCTGTGCGTGTGTTTGAAAACTTCAAACTGGAATTCGGCGTGGATATCTATTTCCACCAGGCCGGCTACCTCTTCCTGGCTCAAAAAAAGGAGACCTGGGATGATTTTCTCTCCTCAGTCGATACTCAGCGTCGGTTCAAGGTTCCGGTCGAGGTTCTTTCACCTGAGGAGATCAAACAGCGCTGGTCTTATCTGAATGTCGATGACCTGATCGGCGGAACCTTTGGTCCGAAAGACGGCTATGCCGATCCCTATCTTGCGGCCATGGGATTTGCCAACCAGGCGCGTAAGCTCGGAGTTCGGATCATGGAGAGGAGAGAAGTGACAGGAATCCGGGTCAGGGGAGGAAAGGTAAAGGGTGTAGAGACGACCAGAGGTCCCCTCTCAGCATCGGTCGTGGTCAACGCAGCTGGACCCTGGGCAGGAGAGATTGCCCGGATGGTCGGTCTGGACCTGCCGGTCAAGCCCTATCGACGCCAGGTGTTTGCGACCAAGCCTTTTGACGCCATCCCCCGTCCTGTTCCCATGGTCATCGACCAGGATCTGACCTTTTATTTCAGAGGAGAGGAGCCGAATATCCTGATGGGAATGAGCGACGCGGACGAGCCATCCAGTTTCAACACCCACGTCGACAGAGATTTCATGGAAAAGGTTACCGAGGCTGCGATCCACCGGGCCCCTATCCTGGAGAAGGCAGAGATTCTTCGGGGCTGGGGAGGACTCTACACGATTACCCCAGATGACAATCCGATCATCGGAGAGATCCCTGATGCAGAAGGCTTTTTCTGTGCCATCGGTTTTTCAGGCCACGGATTTCAGCAGGCCCCGGCTGTGGGGCACATCCTGAGCGAACTCATCCTGGAGGGCGGAACTGATTTTGATTTAAAACCCTTTGCATACGACCGGTTTGATGATATAAAAGAGGGAGAAAAAAGAGTGGTATGAGACGATGAAGATCAAGATACTCTCCCGAGATGACGTGGCCCGTGCCGTGAACATGGCCGAGGCTATCGAAGCGGTGAAGAAAGCCTTTATCCAGCTTTCCTCCGGGAAAGCAGAGATTCCGTTGAGGACGCAGATTCCTGTCAAAAAAAGAAGCGGAGTAACACTTTTCATGCCCGCTTATCTCGCCAGAGATGATTCGATGGCAGCCAAGATCGTCTCTGTTTTTCCCCATAACCGGAGAAGGGGACTGCCGACAATACATGCTGTGGTGATAGTGGTGGATGCCAAGACCGGCCAGCCTCTGGCTGTCATGGACGGCACCTACCTCACGGCGCTGCGTACCGGAGCAGCCTCAGGGTTGGCTACCGATCTTTTAGCCCGGAAGGATGCGCGGGTTGCAGCGATTTTTGGCGGAGGGACCCAGGCCCGGACCCAGCTGGAAGCAGTCTGTACGGTCAGAGATATCGAGAGAGCCTGGGTGTATGATGTGAAACCCCGAGCGGCGAGAGCCTATGCCAGGGAAATGAAGGTCCGGGGGAGCCCGATTCCGCCAAATATCCGGGTGGCGCAAACTCCGAAACAGGCGCTCCACGAGGCCGACGTGGTTTGTACAGCCACGACATCCTTCAGGCCCGTGTTTGCTGATGGCGACCTGAAGCTGGGTGTCCATATCAACGGTATCGGATCTTACACGCCCGAGATGCAGGAGGTTCCGGCTAGAACCGTTGTCCGCTCCAAAGTGGTCGTTGACTCGCGGGAAGCCAGCCTGGCTGAAGCTGGAGACCTGATAATATCCATAGACGGAGGGCTGATCACCAACAAGAACATTCACGGAGAGATCGGAGAGGTGGCAGCCAGAAGGATTCCGGGGCGTGAATCAGATGAAGAGACGACGTTCTTTAAATCTGTGGGCCTGGCCGTCCAGGATGTGGCTGTGGCAGAGCTCGTGCTGCTCAAGGCTGAGGAGCTCGGCCTCGGCATAGAAGTGGAAATCTAAGGGGTCAGGGCTCGACATTAGACATTGAAATCATATTTATAATCTCTTCTAAATTTTTTCTCAGGATCGGATTTTTTTTTAGACTTTGAGCAAATCTTGTCTTCCTCTTAGATACAGAGTGGTGGCTTAAATTTCCAAATAGGTTTCCTATTTTTTCGTTTGAGAGTTCCGTGAATTTTTTAAGCAAATAAATAATGATATTTGTGTATTCTTGATTTTTTTTATTTAGAACTTCTTTCATTCCAACATGAAAATATTTACATACAGTATCAAGAATACTTTCAAAATCTGATGAAGGTATTAAGGACTTTCTATATGCTATCCCTTTTTATTAAGATGCTCTGTTTTTAATCGTTGAAGAGTTTTATTAGACCTCGGGCAGTAATATGATAAAAAGCTCCTTCATATTCGATTCGCAGTTGACGTGTCATTAGCCTTATTTATTGTTGTGTACAGAATAAATTAAGTGGGATAAGTTTATTTAATTTAAGACTCCTTTTTTTTAGACGAAGATATTGGCTGTCATTCTCATGGTGACAAGAAAAGTGGACAATAAATATTAATTTAAATGTCTAATGTCGAGCCCTGACCCCAATTTATTTTAATTGATTCTCTTCCAGATTGTGTGGGTAATTGAATGACTAAAATACACAGAAATGGCGTCGCTCCCTTCAGATTTTTAACGCCATTCCCTCACCA
>SMTZ1_10005519_pt1 | contig 21004 bp, 18 predicted proteins | sample DeeMarSWOR136_30_FD_25667 | JGI IMG/M metagenome (IMG submission 25667) | reverse complement strand
TGACCTGGGCCCTGTTTTTCACTGCATGATAGGGAGTGGAAACGGCGTCAGCGATGATGGATGACTCCTGGAGAGGCATGTCTTCCGGGAGGTGAATGCAGTCTTTGGCAGGGACTTTGACCAGCTCCGCGTAGGCGCCATCGATGTTGTTGCCCAGCATGATCATATTCAGGCAGATATTCTCCCGGCCTATACGGCAGTTGTAACAATGCCCGCAGGAGAAGACAGGAGGAATGAGAACATGGTCGCCGGCTTTAAAGTCCTTGACCTGGGCCCCGACGTCCTTGACCACTCCGGACGCTTCATGCCCCAGGATCATAGGAGGCTTCTTGAAGGTCGGGACTCCATGGTCGATATAGTGCAGGTCCGTGTTGCATACCCCGCAGGCCGACACCTTGACCAGTATTTCATGGAAGTATATTTTTGGATCTTCCACCTCTTCTATCTTTGGGTTTGTTGAAAACGGCGGCTTTCATCTGTTCCTCCTTTATCTATTTTTCCAAACAGGCTTCCTTTTTTCCAGGAAAGCTTTCAGCCCTTCATGGGCGTCTTCAGAGGCCATCAATTCCTCGATATAGGCCTTCTCGATTTTATCCAGACCATCGATAAACGCAGTTTCCAAGCCCAGTTTTATGCCTTTCTTGGTATGCTTGATGCCAACCAGGCTCATTTCAAGGAAGGGCTGGATGAACTGCTCGAGTTCAGAGTCGAATGAAGCCAGAGGGACCACTTTGTTGACCAGGCCGATCTGTTCTGCCTCAGCGGCTTCGATCACTTTTCCGTTGAGAAGGATCTCCGAGGCTTTTTTCAACCCCACCAGCTTGGGCAGGATAAGAAGAGCGACCGGAGCCACGGCGGAGAGCTTTATTTCCGGCTGCCCGATTTTCAGGTTGTCTGCCGCGATAATCAGGTCGCAGAAGAGGGCGACTTCACAGCCTCCGCCCAGGGTCAATCCTTTGGCCGCAGCTACTGTCACCTGGTCGAGTTTATCGAGGTTGCGGAAGATGTCGTGGAAAACCTGAAGCATTTTCTCGACTTTACCTCCGGTATGTTCAGCCACATCGACGCCAGCAGAGAAGCCTTTCTCCCCGGAACCCGAGATGACCAGGACCTTGACATCGGTGTTTCCGGCAAGAGACTTCAGGGCTTCGTTCATTTCTTCCATGGTGGCGATATTCAGGATATTCAGGGGAGGGCGGTTGATGAAGAGGAAAGCCTTGTGGCCTCAAAAATGATGTTTTTGAACTCTTTTTGACCCATAGTGCGCTTTTAGAAGAAATGTATGAATCAACCGGAGTCTTGGGAAATTTAGAAGTAATACATACCACCTAAGTCTTTTTCTGTCAACTAATATAAACGCTTTAAATAATATGTTTATAGACCCATCTATTGAATAACGCAAAAAATATTGGATAGCTAATGTATGATGAGAAATACTTCCATTAATTGTGCTCACTTCAATAATAAAGAAATTGCCGCGCCTTTGGGCCCGCAATAACAACGTAAAAACATTTATTGCGTTTATAATAGTCAAAAATAAGGGACGCATCTTCAGATTCATTATGGAAGAAATAAAATCCTGTTGAAGGTCTGGAGATGCCTACATATTTGAAGTGCTAATTCCCTCAGCTATCTTTATCAACTCATGAAAACAAGGGCTTTAGCGGATTTGGGTTCCGGTTTGTTTAAAACTTTTTAGGATATTCCCTCCTTGACTTTATCCCAGTTTTTAATTCTGTAGCGTTTAATTTGTTCCAATCCGGTATCTTCATTCACAACTATGGTGTACAGATAGCCATTTCTGATTACGTCTGGATAATGATTTAGAGTTATCTTGTATATGTATCGTCCCTCTTTGTTAAATACATCGTATTCGTGATTTGTGTTTAATTCACGAGAGACTGGATTCTTGCGAACATAAATTCGACTTCTATCATCTGTTATTATTGAGTAAAAATAAGGCATGTAATCCGGGAACTTTAAGGATATGTCGGGAACATAATGTCCCTGCTTCATTATACCCTCTTTAATCCGATTTATAATTCTATCTCTCTCACTGTTTGTTATCTTTATGGGAGACTCTTCTTTTCTTATTATAAAAAGTGTCTTCCCACTTTTATCAACGGCAACTAATTCATATTTCTTCGAATGTCCATAAACAAAAGTATGATCATCAACTTTGGAAATAAAAAGATCGTCTTCGTACCCATGATGAATCATATAAGCACCCAAGGTTGAACTTGTACGTGAAATTTCTATCCTTTGTATATGGTATAGAATTTCAGCAAAAGTCTTTTCGACTTTTCCTTCGAGCGATAATTTCTTTATGAAGCGATACGTATCTATGCCTGGCAAAGAAAATTTTCCCCAGATACATCTATCAGAATCCAAATAAAAATCATTAAGGAGCTCAGCAAGATGGATATCTTTATCGAAGTAATTTCCCTCTTTATCGAATATAATTATTTTTCTTGATAAGAAATCTGCCACAAAGATATTGCCAGTCTCGCCGTCTAGCTGAACGCAAATAGGCCCATTAAATTCTCCAGGGCCTTGTCCTCTTTTTCCGATTGTGCGGAGATATTTACCGCTCTTGTCAAAAACCTGCAATCTATGATTTCCGGAGTCCAGAACATAGATGTTCCCATCTGTGTCGACTTGGATGTCTCTTAATCTATAAAAGATGAAATTCTCATCATCTTCATTTCCGATGCTTAGATCTTCTTCTAAATCGAATTTAATCTCACCATAAAGAGGGTCTCCTGGATTCTGAATGATTTTGACTCCGTTTTCATACTCAATTTTTCCTTTCCATTCTGGTTCTTGTCCGCCAAATGAGAGAACCATAATGCAGCCTGAAAAAAATAAGATAATTAAAACGGCCTTGGTCCTGTTTTTCATTTTTGGCTCCCTGTTTTCATTCTAACTCTTGGAATTATTTAATTCAATCCTAGAAATTTGCCCCTAATACCAGACGCCATAGCGGCTTTTTTTGAAAAAGATCATTAATGCATCTTGATTTTTTGCTTATCCTAAAACCAGATCAATCCAGACCTCCTTGAAACGGTAAGTGGAAATCAAAGGAGTTTCTTGACTTGGCCAAGTTATATTGATATTTTGGTATTCTTACAAAGGGAAAAATTTCTTGTTCATTCCTCGCAAAAAAGGATCACATTTGAGTATCATAAGCCTTTCTGTCTTAAGATGAAGGAGGAGAGATGAGCCAAGAAAAAATAAGCAGGATCAAAAAGATACAATCCACCGGGCATTTAAGGAAGATCATGGCCGATTATTTTTATGAGCTGGACAGGGCCGCAAAGGAAGGATCGCCGAAAGTGGCCTGGTGCTCCAGCGTGGGACCGGCAGAGCTCCTGCTGAGCCTGGGATTTGTGGTCCATTACCCCGAGAATCATGGCGCGGTTCTGGGCTCTTCCCGGAAAGCCAATGACTACATTCCTGTGGCCAATGCCATCGGCTATTCTCCGGACATCTGTTCCTACCTGACCAGCGACGTCGGTTCCTTCATCAAAAAAGAAACACCTCTCTCCAGAGCCTATGAGGGGATCGAAGGCGTCCCCAGGCCAGACGTTCTGATCTACAACACCAATCAGTGCCGCGATGTCCAGGATTGGTTCCGCTGGTACTCCCGGGAATTGGACGTCCCGGCGATCGGGATTCACACCTACCGCAACATCGGAGAGATAAAGGACGAGTATCTCCAGAGCATTGTCAAGCAGACCGAGAATTTGATCCCGACTCTTGAGAAAATCTCAGGGAATAAATTCGACATTGATAAATTCCGGGAAGCGCTGTCCCTTTCCAGAGAATGCACCCTGATGTGGAAAAAGGTTCTCGAGGCGAACGCCGCTATCCCGGCTCCGATGAGCTTCTTTGACGCGACGATCCACATGGGGCCGGCCGTTGTTCTCAGGGGTTCTCCTAAGGCAGTGGAGTATTACAAGGTGCTGCTCGACGAGCTGAATGAGAAAATAAAGAACAAGGACGGAGCCGTGGAGAATGAGAAATTCCGCCTCTACTGGGAAGGCATGCCCATCTGGGGAAAGCTGAGAGACCTGGCAGAGTTCTTTATTGACTTGCGAACCGCTGTGGTGGCCTCCACCTACTGCAACAGCTGGATCTTCGACTCGTTTGATCCCAAAGATCCCTTCCTGAGCATGGCCCGGGCTTACACGGAGATCTTCATTGTCAGGGACGAGAATTTCAAGGAGAATTACATCGAAAACATGGTCAATAAATACAAGCTTGACGGGATTCTCTTCCATGATGCCAAAACCTGTCCGAACAACTCCAACAACCGCTACGGGATGCCGGAGAGGCTGCAGAAGAAGCTGAAAATTCCCTCGATCACTATCAACGGCGACCTGAATGACCTGCGCTGCTATTCGGAGGAACAGGCCAAGACCAACATTGAAGCGTTCATCGAGCAGCTGGAATCAAGATAGAAAAGGACAATTCATAACGGAAGAGTCCAGCGGATAGAGCTTCCTTAAGACTGTAAATTAAAAATGAGCCATTTTGCAGGAATCGATGTCGGAGCTTCCACCACCAAAGCTGTAGTAATCGATAAAGACCGTGAGATTCTGGGGCATTCGGTCAAAGATTCTGGTGCTGATTTCAAGGTTGCCGCGGAGAGGACTTTTGAGGAAGCAAAGAAGCAGGCGAAAAGAAAGGCAAAGGATGAATACTTTATCATCTCCACCGGTTACGGCAGGAGAAACGTCACCTTTGCCGATGAGACAAAGACGGAAATCAGCTGCCATGCCAGAGGCAGCTTTTATTATTTTCCAGAGTCCCACACCTTGATCGATATCGGAGGGCAGGACAGCAAGATTATCAAGGTCAATGCTTCCGGGAACAGGACCGGGTTCAAGATGAACCGCAAGTGTGCTGCGGGCACTGGCGCCTTCCTCGAGGAGATGGCCAACCGCCTGAAGATCAAGCTGGAAAAGCTGAATGATCTGGCGGAAAAGTCGGAGAAAGACGTCCAGATCGGAAGCTACTGCACAGTCTTTTCCGCCACCGAGATCCTGACCAAGATCAGAGAAGGGGTTGAAGTCAAAGACCTGGTCAAGGGGATTTTTCACTCGATCATAAAAAGGGCCCTCGAGATGGACCCTTTGGAGGGCAATATAGTCATGAGCGGGGGAGTGGTGGCTCACAATCCTTTTTTGGTCTCCATGTTTGAGGAAAAACTGGAGAAAAAGATTTTCGTGCCGCCTCTCCCTCAATTGACAGGCGCCTTTGGCGCTGCCTTATTCGCTTTGGAAGAAAAAGGAGGTTAAAATGCTCGATGCCTTATTCAAACCAAGGTCAGTGGCCATTGTCGGAGCTTCGAACAACCCTTTGAGTATCGGCCACATTGTCATGCAAAACCTTCTTGACCACGGTTTTCAAGGTCCTATATATCCGATCAACCCCAAATCCAAGTTCATCAAGAGCTTCAAGGCCTATACATCGGTGTCGGAGATTCCCGATGAGGTGGACCTGGTGAACATCTCCATCAAGAACACCCTGGTTCCTTACGTGCTGGAGGATTGCGGCAAGAAGGGAGTCAAGTTTGCCATCGTCCATACAGCCGGGTTTAAAGAAGTGGGGGAGGAAGGCCTCCAGCTGGAAAGGCAGATCGTGGAGATCGCCCACAAGTATGGGATGCGGATTTACGGCCCGAACTCTCAAGGCATTCAGAACTCCGACCCGGCCATATCGGTCTATGCCAATTTTACCTTTGTGCCCATGAGCCCGGGCAACATCTCGATAGTCGCCCAGAGCGGAGGAGTCGGGGAGACTCTGAAGCTTCACCTCTACCGGATCGGCAAGGGGATCCGGATGTACGCCAGCTTCGGCAACGAGGCCGATGTGAGCATGAACGAGATCATAGATTATTACGGCCAGGACGAGGAGACCAGGGTCATCATGGTCCACATCGAGACGATGAAAGACCCGGAAGGTTTCCTGGAGGTGGCCAGCCGGGTGACCAAGAAGAAGCCCATCCTGGCCCTGAAGACAGGAAAGACATCGGAAGGAACCAAGGCGGTTGCCTCTCACACCGGCTCCCTGATCGAACAGGAGACCATAGCGGATGTGATATTCAAGAAGAGCGGGGTGCTCCGCTTTCATTCCCAGGAGGATATGATAGATGCTGCCATCGCCTTTTCCAACCAGCCTGTTCCCAAGGGAGATAGAGTCGTGATCGTCACCAACACGGGCGGACCGGCCATAATCGCGGTCGATGAATGCATCAACGCCGGATTGAAGCTGGCCAGGTTGAGCCCGAAGACAGTCACCACCCTGAAAAAGCTTGTTTTTCAGGAAGCAATCGTCTCCAACCCGGTAGATGTCGTGGCCACGGCCGGACCCGAACAGTACGGAGGCACGGTCGAAGCCCTGCTCAAAGACCCGAACATCGATTCGCTCCTCCTGGTTTTCGTCACCGCTCCGTTTGTCGACTGTGAGGGAATCGCCCGCAAGCTCGGTGAGCTGGGCAGGACTTCCCAGAAGCCGGTTGTCTGCCAGGTGATGACCATCGAGAAATGGGCGGAGGTCATCCGTCTTATCCGGGAAGGCAATATTCCGGTCTATGACTTTGCCGAGACAGCTGCCAGGGCCCTTTCGGCCATGACTGGATACGGGAAGTTTATCCAGAAAAAAGAATCTGTCTACAAAAAATACAAGGTCGAAAAGAAGAAGGCCGCGGAGCTACTCGAAAAACAGAAAGGGAAGGACAAATTCCTGCCGCAGGATGTGGTGTTCGAACTCCTCAGGCGTTACGGCATCCCGACCGTCCCCACGGTGAAGGTCAATAAGGAGAGTCAGCTGGAAAAGGCTGCCGGGAACATCGGCTACCCCCTGGTGCTCAAGGTGGATTCCGAGAAGATCATCCATAAGACGGAAGCCGGAGGAGTTATCCTCGGCCTGAATGATAAGAATGAGCTGCTCTCAGCGTTCAAGAAGATGGCCCGGAAGTTCGCTAAGCATAAGCCCGGCTACATCCTACAGAAGCATATGGCAGAGGGCAAGGAAGTGATCATGGGAGCCAAGGCGAATCCAGGTCTCCAGCCCACGATCATGTTTGGGCTGGGCGGAGTATTCGTCGAGGTTCTCAAGGATGTCCAGTTCAAGCTGGCGCCCCTCTCTGAGGATGATGCTGTTGAGATGGTCCAGTCCATCAGTGGATACCCTCTTCTCGAGGGAGCCCGGGGAGAGAAGGCCGTGGACGTTGACAAACTCGTTGAGATCTTGATTCGTCTTTCCCAACTGGCATCCGATTTCCCTGAGATCAGCGAGATGGACCTCAACCCGGTATTCGCTCTGGAGAAGGGCAAAGGAGCCGTGGTCGTCGATGCCCGTCTCCGAATTATCCGATAATAGAATTGGGGATAGTCCCCAATAAAAAAGGGGCCAGGCCCCTTTTCAATATGGAGCGTGGTAACCTCGCCCTTGTGTCATTGCGGGCGAAGCGCGGCAATCTCATAGAAAGAGACTTAAAATCCTCGCGGCGACATGATATGCCGTCACTTTTGGATAAAGCCAAATTTTCAGAACATAATGAATAAGAGAAGAATGAACGAAGTCGCATGAACTGGATTCCTTTAACTATTGTCTGTCTTTACATCGTTCTTCTGTATGTCATCACCTGGGTGACCAGGCGCTTGAGCCGGGGAGGGATGATTGCCTATCTTCTGGCCGGCCGGGGCCTTCCTTTCTGGGTGGTCGCTCCGCTTCTCACCGGTCTGGCTGTGGGCGGGGCGTCAACGATCGGAGTGGCTGAGAGCGCCTACAAGAACGGAATATCTGCGGGCTGGTACAACGCAGCCTGGGCAGCCGGCGCGATCCTGGTTGGTATAATCGCTGCCCGCCGCTACCGCCAGATGGAAGTCAGCACCCTTCCCGAGCTTTTTGAGAGACACTACAGTGTTCCGGGACGGGTTATAGGTGTCATCGGTCAGCTTGTTTTGCAGGTCGTTATCACCTCTCTCCAGTACATCGCCGGCGGTGCTATTCTTTCCTCGCTTCTGCCCGATGTGTTCACTTTCAAGATGGGCATGTTAGTCACCGCAGTCGTTTTTGTGGGGATTACCCTTATCGGCGGCTTCTGGGCAGCCGGCCTGACCAACATCATCAACGTGATTCTAATCTATGTCGGAGTATTGTTGGGGGCTGTCATAGCTGTGGGAAAGATCGGGGGTTTCGGAAAGCTGGCTGCCGGTCTTCCCTCCGGCCATCCCGGTTTTGACCTGGGCGCGATCGGCTGGGCTGTCATCCTCGGCTGGTTCATGGTAATGTGCACCATGACCTTTTCCGTCCAGTCCGTAGTTCAGGTCTCGTTTGCGGCCAAGGATTCCTCTTCAGCCAGTAAAGGCTTTATCCTGGGCGGATTGATCATTCTCCCTGTGGGTTTCATCAGCGCTGTCATCGGCCTGGCTGCCACCATTCTCCATCCGGGGATAATCGCCACCGAAGCTTTGCCGCGGACGGTCTTGAGCCTGAGCCCGATCGTGGCCGGACTGGTGCTGGCCGGGCTCTGGGCAGCGGATGTCTCCACTGCCTCTGCCCTGCTTGTGGGAAGCGCCACACTTGTCGTTGGCGATCTGATTAAGAGGTTTTTTGCCCCGGATTTAAAAGAAAGAGGAGAAAGGATCGTCTCCCGGGTTTCGGTCCTCGTCCTGAGCGTTTTCACTTATCTCCTGGCCATCTCTGTCTCCGATATACTGAACACGCTGCTCATCGGGTTGTGCCTGACCACAGCCTACACCCTGGTGACCCTGATGACTCTGTTCTGGCCTCAGGTATGCCGGCGCGGACATGCCACCTGGACCCTGCTCACGTCCATGTCCGCCCTCGCTCTCTGGCTGAGATTTCCTCAGATCCCTTCTTTTTTTAAAACGATCCATCTGCCCCATCCCATCTATCTCTGCTGGGTGGTGAGTTTATTGACATTTTTACTGGTCGCCATTATAGATAAAAGACGCCTGAAATTGGATTAAGATTTTGAAGAGACGTTTTTCGTCTCTGATTTTTAAACGATCAGGTTTGGCTGCCAGGGGAGGATAGCCTATGGCCAAGACAAAAATGCTGTGTCCCTTTACCAGAGAGCTGTGCCGTGAGTGCGCCCAGTACAGGGGAAGACACTATTATCTCTGCTTTTGCTCCAAATACCGGGGATACATAGGGGATCCCGGGGATCGAGCTGAACAGGAGTCGGGGCGAAGAAAGGCCAAAGAAAAGTTTGACCTGCCTTCCCAGCTACCACTGAGTCCCACCTGGCTGGTCCTCAATGAGTTTGCAGAAAGGAAAGGGAAATGATACGGGATTTTGTCTATTTAAAGGCCAGTTCGGTCAAAGAAGCGCTTGGCCTGCTCGAAAAGCACAAAGATGACTGCAAGATAATCTGCGGGGGACAGTCTCTGCTCATCCTCATGCGCCAGGGACTGGTGGCTCCGGAGAACCTGATCGATATCAAGGCCGTGAAGGAGCTGAGTTACATCAAATTCAGCTCAAATGCAGGACTCAGGATCGGGGCCACAACCACTCACAGGGATATCGAGAAATCCTCTGTGGTCAAGAAACATTACCCGGTATTGATCGACATGGAAAAGAACCTGGCTTCCATTCAGACCCGCAACTGGGGAACGATAGGCGGAAACCTGGCTCATGCCGATCCTGCCGGCGATCCAGGGCCCTTGCTTGTGGCCCTGGATGCCCGGGTGAGTATGGCCAATAAGGAGAGAGTCCGGACCCTGTCCCTTGAGGAATTCTTCATTGATTTCTTTGAGACCGCTCTCGAAGAGAACGAGCTCCTGCTCGAAGTTCAGGTGCCGCCTGTTCCTCCAAGGACAGCCACCTCCTACGAAAAGTTCAATCTCATCAAGAATGACCAGGGCATTGTATCGGTTGCCGCCTCGATAACATTGGACGGGGACGGTCTCCGCTGTAAAGATGCTCGCCTTGTCCTCGGCGGATCTGCCCCGGTCCCTTTACGGTCGAAAGAGGCGGAGAGGATGCTGAAAGGAAAAAAGATCACTGAAGGTCTGCTCGAACAGGTCGGAAACAGGGCTTCAGAGGAGGCCGACCCGGTTGCTGACATCCATGCCAGTGAAAGGTACAGGAGACATCTCGTAAAGGCACTGACGATAAGGATGTTGAAGAAGGCCTGGGAACAGGCCCGGATTCTGGTCCAGTGAGGAGGTCTCTGACTATGGACAAGCAACTCTTGCGAATAACGGTCAATAATGAATACAGGGAGCTTTACATAAATCCCAAGAGGCTGCTGGTCGAGGTCTTGAGGGATGACCTGACTCTTACCGGGACAAAGAGGGGATGCAATACCGGGGCCTGTGGCGCCTGCACGGTCATACTTAACGGCGTTCCAGTCAAATCATGTTCGGTTTTAGCCATGCAGGCTGACGGTGCTGAGGTGGCCACGGTCGAAGGGCTGGCCGAGGGAGGGAAGCTGGCCCCGATCCAGAGGTCATTCCTGGACCACGGCGCTTTTCAATGCGGATTCTGTACTCCCGGGATGCTGATGTCCGCGACCGCGCTTTTGAAGGAAATAAAAAAACCGACCAAAGACCAAATAAGGGAAGCTATCCACGGCAATCTCTGTCGCTGCACCGGTTATAACAGCATAATCCGTGCGGTCAAAGCTGTGGCTGAAGGTGAGTACAGGGAGAAAGTGCGATGAAGAAGTTCACTGTTATCAACACTCCTGTTCATAATATCGATGGTGTGGCCAAAATAACCGGAAGGGCGGAGTATGCTTTTGATGTCAAGCTGCCCCATATGCTCTACGGCAAGATCCTGAGAAGCATGTACCCTCACGCCAAAATCCTCAAAATCGACACCAGAAAGGCACTGGCTTTGACCGGCGTCAAAGCAGTCGTCACCGGCCAGGACACCCTGGGGATAAAACAGGGGATCTGGAGGCGGTATAAAGAGCTCTGCGATGAGGAGATCCTCGCCAGAAGCAAGGTCCGTTACATCGGAGAGCCGGTGGCTGCCGTGGCTGCGGTCGACGAGGATACGGCTGAGGAAGCATTGGATCTGATCGAGGTGGAATATGAGCCTTTACCCGGTGTTTTCGAGCCGCTTGATGCTATCAAGGAAGGGGCCCCTCAGCTTCACGAGCATGCGGAGCGGAACATAAACGTCACCCGTCATATCGAATGGGGGGATGTGGACGAAGCGTTCAGGAAGGCCGACCATATCCGGGAAGATTGGTTCAGATGCTCATCGCAGCACCATGTCTGCATGGAGACGCATAACGCGGTCGCCAGTTACACGCCTGAAGGTAGATTAACCGTATGGACATCGACCCAGTCCCATTACTACATCCAGGTTCTGCTCTCCTGGATGCTCGGACTGAAAGAGAGCGATGTCCGAGTCATCTCGCGCTATACGGGCGGAGGCTTCGGGAGCAAGTTCGAGATCGATTCGGCTCAGTTCTGCAGTTCGCTCCTGTCCATGAAGCTTTTCAAGCCGGTGAAGATCACTCTCACCCGCGAGGAAGAGTTCATGGCCACCAAGCGCCGCACCCCCATGTTTTATTACCTGAGGAGCGGCGTGAAGAAGGACGGCACTTTTGTGGCCAAGGAGGCCAGGGTGTTCACCGAAGGCGGCGCTTACACCTCCATGGGAGCCACAGCCCTTTATTTGACGGGCTTTTTCCAGACTTTTCCGTATACCTGGCCGAATTACCGGTATGACGGATACCGGGTTTACACCAACACCGCCCCGACTTCAGCCATGCGCGGTTTTGGGGCGCCGCAGGCCACCTTCACCGCGGAGACCCAGATCGATCTGATAGCCGATGACCTGGGCCTGGACCCGATAGAGATCAGGCGCAAGAACGCGATGTACCCCGGCTATGAAGTGCCCGGACAGGCAACGATCCAGAGCTGCGGCCTCAGCCAGTGTCTTGATAAGATAGAAGAGTGGATCAAATCGCGCGGCAAACTTCCATCGAACCGGGGAATCGGCATCGCGGCCTATGGTTTCATGTCCGGAGGGATCTTCAACTGGTTCGACACGCCGTATGCTTTTTCCTCGGCAGTTATACGGATCAACTATGACGGAAAGGTTGACCTCTATGTCGGCTCTCAGGATATGGGACAGGGCTCGAATACGACGATGGTCATGATCTGTGCCGAGGAATTGGGAGTGCGACCCGAGGATATCCGGCTTCATATGGGCGATACGGATAATTGCCCGGTCGACCTAGGAGCCTGGGGGAGCCGGGAGACCTTGATGCAGGGAAATGCGGTCAAGATGGCTGCTGCAGAGGCCAAACGTCAGATCATCGAGTTTGCCGCAGCCAAGCTATCCCCGAATATCGTCTACGACCTTGACATAAAGGATCGCTGGATCCATCTCATCGCTCGTCCTGAACGGGGCCTGTCTTATTTTGACGTGGTCAAGGAAGCCATCCGCGGAAAAGACGGCCAGCCGATTATTACCAGGGGACATTACACTCCCCATAGAAAAGGCATGATATCACCGGCCTACAGCTTCGGCGTCCAGGCTGTTGAAGCCGAGGTCGACCCGGAGACCGGTAAAATCACGCTCAAGAACTGCGTCACTGCCCACGACTGCGGTCAGGTGATCAACCCGCTGGGTGTGGAAGGACAGCTGGAAGGAGCCATGGCCATGGCTGCCGGGTATGGGTTCACTGAGGATATGCCCATGGATGAAGGAAAGATACTGAACCCGAATCTTGTGGATTACAAGATCCTGAGGTCGACCGAGATGCCCGAGTCAAAGGTTATGGAAGTTGAGACCTATGAGCCCGAGGGCCCGTTCGGAGCCAAAGAGGCAGGAGAGGGACTCACCAATCCGACCGCAGGAGCTCTGAGCAACGCGGTCTTCCATGCCACGGGCATCAGCGTCAAGAATCTTCCGATCACTCCGGAAAAGGTGCTTGAAGCGCTCAAAGCAAAACAGAGGAAAAAAAAGAAGTAAGGAGGCTGTGCCTTGGGTTACAAATGTCCGTCGTGTGGAAAGATATGGCCGGGTACCATGGACCTGGCCCGGCACATATTCGGGACTGGCGACCAGGCTCACAAGGATTGGGTGAACTCGAAAGGGCTCAATTTTATAGAGCTCCTTCTCATCCAGACCATGGAACCTGGCAACAAAGGCTATAAGATCCTGGCTGACCTGCTCGAGAAAGAAGCAGAGAAAGTAAAATGAAGTGGCTCTTTTCCATTTCAATCGGGATATGAAAATGGAAAATTCATGGATGGACTTACTCCCTGAGGAGGAAGCATGATATTAGAGGGCAAATTCAGACTCAAAGCACCGATCCAGAAGCTGTGGGATACGCTCTTGAGGCCGGAAACATTGAAGGCCTGCCTGCCCGGTGCGGAAAAAATTGAGCTCATTGACGACAGGACCTACGACTGTGTGGTCAGGCAAAAGGTCGGCCCGATTTCGGTCCGGTTCAAGTTCAAATCCATCCTGACCAAAGTCGAGCCTCCTACTCATGTTGAGATGGGAGGGGATGGGATAGACCTGGGAAAAGCCGGCCGCTTCACCCAGAAAACGAGCATAGACCTCAAAGAGACTGGAGCGGGTGAAGTCGAGGTCTCTTACAGGTGCGATGCATCCATAGTCGGCAAGCTGGCCATGTTCGGAGACCGGATTCTGAGGGCCAAAGCGAAGAAGATCGAAGCCGAATTCACTCAAGCCCTGAGAGAGAAGCTGGAAGGCGCTGCTTGAAGAGCTTTCAAGGTCGCTTCTTCCATTTCCGTGTATTTTACTAACACTATCTGGAAGAAAGCCGATGGATTTAAAAATAAGCAGTTATCTTCTCTAACGAGAAATATCGCAATATTTTGCCTTGTTCTTGACATAATTCTGCTGAAAAAGTAGCATTCAGCCTGTAAAGAAAGCGTTGGATTGGATATAAATCGATTCATATTTTCATTATAAGGAGGCTGATATGGGATTGGATTGGCTTGAAAAAGATAAAAAAATCAAGGATCACTCCCTCTGGGGGAAGGAGCATTGGGGGACTGAGCCTCCCTGTACCATGTATGAAAAGAGGCCTATCCTTGACGCCAAGGTCTTTACTCCGCCTGGATCATCCTCAACAATCCCGGCCAATACAATTCCTACACCACTCAAATGGTGAAGGGCGTTATAGCCGGGTTTCAGAGTGCTTCTCTGGACAGGAGTGTGGTCGCGGTTGTGTTCACAGCCGTCGGAGACAGGGCTTTCTGCACTGGCGGAAATACCAAGGAATACGCGGAATACTATTCGGGAAAGCCCAACGAGTACGGCGAATACATGGACCTGTTCAACGGTATGGTCGATTCCATCTTGATGTGCAAGAAACCGACCATATGCAGAGTGAACGGGTTGCGGATTGCCGGCGGCCAGGAGATCGGGATGGCCTGCGACATCGCTGTCTCTGCGGATACGGCGATATTCGGTCAGGCCGGACCCCGGCATGGTTCAGCCCCGGACGGAGGATCGTCGGATTTTCTTCCCTGGTTCTTGAGCATTGAAGACGCGATCTGGAATTGCGTGTCGTGTGAGCTGTGGAGTGCCTATAAAATGAAAAGACTCGGCCTGATCAGCAAGGTGGCTCCCGTGATCAAACAGGATGGCAAATTTATCCGCAATCCATCTGTAATCACGGACAGATATGTGGAGGACGGCGAGATCGTCTACGGCGAGTTCCTCAGCGGGGAAGAAGGAAAGAAGGCCCGGGAATTCCTGAAGACCGCCAGCATTGATTTTGAGCTTCTGGATAAAGCTGTAAACGAAATAGTCTGGAAGTTCACCAACCTCTTTCCGGGCTGTCTGATCAAGTCTCTGGACAGCGTGAGAGCAAAGAAAAAGTATTACTGGGATATGGCCAAGAATTATAACCGTCACTGGCTGGCAGTGAACATGATGACAGAAGCCTTTATGGGATTCCATGCTTTCAACTCCAAGAAGATAACCGGCCAGGATGTTATCGACTTTGTCAAGTACAGACAGTTGATCGCCCAGGGAAAAGATGTGGATGAGTCATTCATGGAGGCAGTCTTACCCAAACCCAAGAAATAATGCCAGAAAGGGCGAAAATATTCTTGCTCTCGTTTGTGTGGACTTCTTTTGGAGAAAGAGAAAAGCCCTTGGGTGATATTCCTCCTGTCGACTTTTGAGCGGCGGCTTCTTGGGCCGATATAAAAAAGAAAGTATTGAGGGGAGAAAAAGACAAGTGATCCTGGAAAACTACGCCAGAAAGAACAGGACGCTTGAGGATAACACATGAAGAAAAAGGAACAAGCCGCTAAAAAGATTGCTGACAGAATAACCTGGGATGATGTCGAGATCCTGGTCGTCGGCGCAGGGACGATGGGTGCGAGCCTCGCTCAAGTCTATGCCCAGAGCGGGTTCAACGTTGGGATGGTGGATGTCAGCGATGAGATCCTGGAGCGTGCCTTTCAGATTATTGACGGCGAGCTCAAAGCCGGCGAGAAATCAGGTATCTTTTCTCCTGCTCAAACTGAGCAGATAAAGGGAAGGATCCTGGCCACCACAAGCTACGAACAGGCCTCCAGCGGGAAGAGACTCGACCTGGTCATCGAGACCGCCACGGAGGACATCGAGATAAAGAAAGAGATCTTCCGGAAGCTGGACAAACTCTGCGCGCCCCACGTTGTCCTGGCCTCCAACACTTCTTCGCTGGATGTCAATATTCTGGCGAAAGAGACAAACAGGCCGGATAGAGTTGTCTGGATGCACTATTTCTACCTTCCTCACAAGAACCGCGCCGGTGAGTTTGCGGGGACGGATACCGCCTCCAAGGAAAGTATCGACAAGGCGGCAAAATACATGAAGCTGGCCGGAAAGGTGGTCACACCCGTCCTCAGCAGCCGTAAAGGAGGAGCGGCGGATGTGATCTTTGTTTCTCTTCTGCTCGAGGCAGCCAGGATGGTCGATGACGGATTCGATATCCCCGGCATCGAGGCCGCGGGTAAGAAAGCTTTCGGCATGCCGATGGGGTTCCTCAGCTTGATGGATGCCAACGGGATTCCGCTGGGGATACACACTATGTATTCCTTTTCCGATTCCTCGAATCCCGATGATTCTCTTTACCTAGCCTACCGCAATTTTTTCACTCCGCCGGAGAGCTATAAGATATTGTTGGATAAATACCAGAAGGCCGAGGACAGATCCAGCGTCAGATGGGTTTCTGAAGATGAGGCGCAAACAGAAGCAAAGGACCCGATGCTCATCGATATGCTCGGACATCGATTTCTGGCTGTCGCCTTTATGACCTCTGCGGAGGTTGTGGAGGCAGGAGTCATCGAGATGGATGAAGTTGACAAGCTCTGCCAGAACGCCTTCCTCTGGAAGGAAGGGCCTTTTGCTTTGATGAATAAGATAGGGATGATGGAGGTTATGCGGATTGTCACCGAAAGAATGGAGCTCTCCCACAGGAAAGAGATCAACTTCCCGATCCCCAGGCTCCTGATCGGCCAGGCCCAAAAAGGAGAGCCGTGGACTCTGAAGCTCACTCCTGTCATCTACAACACGGAGCTGGGTGGCCGGGTAGCGCGGATAATGATTTCCAGCCCCAGGACTTCCAACGCGCTCGATAATCAGGTGTTTGAAGGGCTGAAAGCATCGTATAAAAAGGCAGAGGAGGACAGTAAAGTCAAAGTCATCATCTTTGATTCAGCTCCGATAAAGACCTTTATCGCCGGGGCCAACGTCTCCTATTTCATAAAAGTCATAACGGAGGGGAATTGGCAGGATTTAAAGAAGGATGTCGCTTGCTGGCATGATGTTGTCTTCCACGAGATGACCGGAGGAGGCAAGCCGAAGATCGCCATCGTGGACGGGGCAGCACTCGGCGGCGGCGCCGAGGTGGCCCTGGCCTTCGCCCTGGACCCAGACTCGGTGGTCATCGCCACCGAGAGGACATCCTTCTCGTTTCCCGAGGTCCGTCTGGGAATCTATCCGGGATTGAGAGGGACCCTGACTCTTCCTCAAATCATTTATGAGGCGACGGATGATGCTGAGCTAGCTGTGGCCCTGAGCCGGTATTATATCCTGTCAGGAGGAGTGGCCACGTTGTCTCCGAAATTATTGAAATATCTAGGCCTGGCTGACCTGCTTGTCCAGGCCCGGAGAAGGGAAGATGCTGCGGAAAAGCTTGCTCAGGCCATAATGGCTAACGGCGGAAAAGCTCTAACCCGGGAGCAGGTGACGGCTTTGAAGATCGAGGAGCTTCCTTTAGAGCTCGCTTCAGAGGAAAAGGAAGAACTGGGCTGGATAAAGGATATATTCTCGAAAACAGACTTGATCCAGGTTCTTTATGACTGGGCCAGCGGGCGGGCGGAGATTCCTCTCTCTGCTGAAGGCAAATCCTTTGCCCAGAGTATAGCGAGAAAAGTGGCTGATAATTCCGCTCATGCTGTGGACCTGGCGGACCGGATGATCAGGCATGGTTTCGATGAGTTTCTCAAAGGAAAATCCCTGGATGAGCTGGCTCAGCATGAGCTGGACAATTATCTGGAGCAGGCCCTCCGGCATCCTGATGCGTTAGAGGGCCTGACAGCGCTCGTTGAGAGGAGACTCCCTGAGTTCAGGTAAAGAATCATGTCTTAGCGGGTCTATGGGCTAGATTGAATAGAATAAAAGGCATGGTATAATAAGGTACCTTTTGAGGTCGTGCGTTATTGGTATCCTGCAATGACTGATGGTAAGAAGCCTAAAGATTGAATTTTTAAATGATTTCTCATGATAGAGGAGGATGAAATGGAATTAGAGGGAAAAGTCGCCCTTGTTACCGGAGGAAGCATGGGAATCGGCACAGCCATATCCCTTGAACTGGCTCAGAACGGAGCAGACGTGGCCTTGACCTATCGCCGCCACGGCGATGAGGCGAAAGCGATAGTCGATAAGATCAAAGGGATGGGCCGCAAAGCAAAGGAGTTCCAGGTGGATGTCTCTGATTTCGGTGCAGTTCAAAAACTGGTGAAGGCAGTCATGGATGATTTTGGCCGGCTGGACATTCTCGTCAACAACGCCGGGATGAACTGGGATGGCGTGGTCTGGAAAATGACCGAGGAGCAGTGGGATGCGGTCATCAATGTCGATCTGAAAGGGACGTTTAATTTTGTCAGAGCCGTGGCCCCGCATTTCAAAGAGAAGAAAACCGGTAAGATCATAAACATCACTTCGATCAACGGTCTTCGGGGGAAATTCGGACAGACGAATTATTCTGCGGCCAAAGCCGGCGCCCACGGGCTGACCAAAGCCGTGGCCAGGGAACTGGGGAAGTACAATGTGAACGTCAATGCCGTAGCACCGGGAATGATCCTGACAGACATGTACAAGGACCTGCCGGAGGAATTCAAGACAAAGGCGGCTGAAGAGACGGTCTTCAACCGCCTGGGCGAGCCTGAGGACGTAGCCCATCTTGTCGCTTTCCTGGCTTCGGAGAAGGCAAAGCATATCACAGGCGAGATCATCAAGATCGACGGCGGCCAGTATATATAGGGGTCAGAGTTCAATCTCATACCTTTGAGAGTCAACATTGCCGCTGTTATCTGACTCCAGGCCGTTTCCTGTGAGCATATATAAATACAAAAAGGGTCAAGCCCTGGCTGTGGACATCCTGAATTGAGTCGAGAATGGGCAGTGAAAATTTGTTTCTTTGCTTTTGGTTGTTGTCGAGGATTGTCCCCTGTCGGGGCCTGACTTTACTTGCATAATGGAGGTCATGAATGGGAAAAGTCGCAATCATCGGTGTTGGACAGAGTTCCTTTGTCAGAGGATATCCCGGATCCATCCGGGAACTGGCCTATGAGGGATTCAAAGAGGCCCTGGAGGATGCTCAGATATCCGTCAGCGATATCGATGCATCGATAATCTGCTCAGCACCCGAGTACGATAAGCAGCGTTCGCCATCCGGTGTGTTCGCTGAATACCTGGGTTTGGTCCCTCAACCCACCTGCTACCTGGAAAGCCTGTGCTCCTCGACCAGCATGGGTTTGAGGATGGCCTATTCGCTGGTCAAGTCCGGGCTGCATGAGGTGGTGGCTGTGTTGGGATTTCAGAAAATGTCCGAGATCTCCTCTGCAGAATCACAGGAGAGGATGGGCAGAGGCGCGGATATTCAGTGGGAGAGTCCCTTCGGGACGATGATGCCGGCCTACTATGCTATGTTCGCCAGAGCGCATATGGAAAAATACGGGACCACGCTTGAGGACATGGCTCTGGTCCGCGTGAAGTCCGCCACCTACGGGCAGATCAACGAAAAAGCCCTCTTCCGGAAACCCGTGGCCGCGGAGAATTTCTCTGACCCGAACCACTTCATGTCCGGGCCTGTTTCCAGCCCGCTCCGGGTCGGCGACTGCTGTGCCAACGCGGACGGAAGCTCATGTCTGATCGTGGCCAGCGAGAAAAAAGTCAAGGGCATGAGCAAGAAACCGGCCTGGATTCTGGGGCTGGGCGCGGCGTCAGCCAGTGTGAACATGTCCGGAAGAGACCTGTTCACGGGTTTGGCTGTGGCGCGTCAGGCTGCTGATCAGGCCTATAAGATGGCTGGCGTGAATCCCAAAGACATCGACGTGGCTGAGGTTCATGATTGTTTCACGGTCTCGGAAATTCTGGCCTACGAGGATCTGGGCTTTGCCAAGCCGGGAGAAGGGAAGGAGCTGGTCAGGAATAAGGAGACTTACAAGGAAGGACGCATCCCGGTCAACGTCGATGGAGGGCTGCTGTCCAAAGGCCATCCGATCGGAGCCACCGGAGGTTCCCAGATCAGGACAATCGTCCTTGAGCTTCGAGGCGATGCCGGCGAAATGCAGGTTAAAAACCCGGAGATCGGACTCGTCCATAACATCGGTGGGGTGGGTCTTTACGGAACAGTCACCATTCTCGGGAGGTAAGAAATGAGCCAGAAAGAAAAAAAAGAAATAGACGACCGTTTTAAAAAATTCGGGACAGTCAGCTTCACCTCTCTCACCAAAGTGAATGATTTTATCGATTACCTGGAGAAGGGCAAGGTCATGGGCACGCGCTGCCAAGACTGCGGTCAGGTCTTTTTCCCACCCCGGGCTGACTGCTACAAGTGCCTTTCCAGCAAGATAGAATGGTTCGAGGTCTCAGGCAAAGGAAAGCTGCTCACTTACAGCCAGCTGAAATACGCGCCGGTCGGGTTTGAGAACGACCTGCCTTACTCGATCGCTGTCCTGGACTACGGCGATTATAAGATTTTCGGCCGGATCGCCGGAAGCGTTCCTGAGGAGGAGATCAAGCTGGGAATGGAGATGAAGACCGTTGTCCACACACTGCCCAACGGCCAGCTGAACTATGTCTTCGAGAAAGCATGACAAAATTGGGGACAGTCCCCAATTATTCCGCCGATCATGTTGCTGGTGTCATTGCGGGCGTAGCGCGGCAATCTCATAGAAAAACGAGAATTAGTTTCTTTTTTTAGATTGTGTGTCCTGTTTCAAAAAAAGAAATTTTTCCTTCCCCTCTTTTTGAAATTTCTATAATTAAGAATGGTCCCGCCTTCGCCCGTGATGACATCTTAAAAGTGTCGCTCAATTATTGAATGCATGTGACTTTCTTTAGTTTTTCATTTTTTTATTGATTGAATGATTAATCTGATAGAAAATGAGACCATGTATATAACCGGAATCAAGATTCATACGCTCCAGACCGTGGACGAAGTACTGGAGTTGCTCGCAGGTTTAAAGAATGCCCGGATTATGGCCGGTGGGACAGATATCCTGGTCGACCTGAAACAGGGACTGACCGAAGCCAGCGACCTGATTTCCCTTAGAAACATTCAGGAGCTCAGGGGGATCGAGAAAAGAGGAAAGACCATTCGGATCGGAGCATTCACCACGCCTCAAGAGATCCATTCCAGCTCTCTCATCAGACAGCATTTTCCGGCGTTGGCCGAAGCAGCCCGGTCCATGGCCTCTGCCCAGATTCGCACCCTGGCCACGATCGGCGGCAACATCGCCAG
>SMTZ1_10010510_pt1 | contig 21005 bp, 19 predicted proteins | sample DeeMarSWOR136_30_FD_25667 | JGI IMG/M metagenome (IMG submission 25667) | reverse complement strand
TTCACTCGACCTTTTCCCAGGCCTTCAATCCTTAATCCTTGATTTTTATCTTTTCACCCACAAAGATTCGCGGAATATCGTTCTCGTTCATCAGCTTGTTCAGCTCAGGGATGTCCACCTCGATAACCCTGTTTATCTTCTCGATGATCGCTTTCAATTCCTCTACGCCTTTCTTGATCTGCTGGACCTGGTCTTCCGAAGGCGCGCCCGTGTATCTCCCGATAGAGCTGGCGACCATGAGAATCCTTCCTCTGACCGAAGCGCGCATTCCCCTCCAGCCTAAGCTCGGGTCTCCTACCAGGTTGATTTGGATATCGTCTATCGCCTTGGAAACAGCTTTGATCTTCCCCAATACCGCCTCGGGAACATCGGGTACCCTCTTTAAAACGCCGAGCTGTCTATCTATCTCTCTCTTTATTCTGCTCGCTGCACCGTTGGCGGCCAGAAGAGAAGGATTCAGCTTATACACGGTTAAAAGAGCGTCATGCTGCTTTTTCCTGTCTTCGAAAGAGATGTCGATCCTCGGATCTCCTTCTACCTCAAGGGCTTGAGCCAGTTCCTGCTCAGCAGCTGCCAACTTCACCGTGTATTCTCCAGGCAGGACAAATGGACCTCTGGCTCTGAAACGACGGTCCGCCTCCTCCGCTGGAGGAGCCGCGACATTATACCTCAAATCCCAGGCGATGCGGTTGATGCCCGCCTGCTTGGTGCCTGCGAGCTGTGCTATTTTCTGGCCGGAGCTATCTTCTATGATTATTTTCACGTCTCCTTTGGCTTCCTCTTTCAAGTAGTAGCTGATCATGGCCCCGAACGGGGGGTTGGGAGCCACGAAAAATTTATGACCGAGGTTGCCCTTGTGATAATAGGGATTGAATATGACAGCTCGGCGGATATTAAAGAGGTAGGCAGGAGAAGACAGGATATCCTGCGCCAGCTGCTCAAGCGGTGTGATATCATCCAGGATCCAGATGCTCCGGCCGTGGGTGCCGAAGATGAGGTCATTCTCTCGCGGGTGAATGGCAATGTCATCAACCGGAACGATGGGAAAGTTCCCTTTGAACTTGACCCAATGCCTACCCCTATCGATCGAAAAATAGGCACCTCTTTCCGTACCGACAAAGAGGAGGTTCGGGTTCCTTGGGTGCTCCCTGATCACGTTGACCACACCGCCATCAGCAAGGTCGCTGGAGATTTCCTTCCAGCTATCCCCGTAATTTGTGGTCATGAAAACATAGGACTTGAAATCATCATTGCGGTGCCCGTCCAGTGTGGCGTATGCTGTTCCCTCCTCGTGCTGCGAAGCGACCACTCGAGTGACATAGATCCCTTCAGGAACGCCCGGGACCTTATCCATGACATTCTTCCAGCTCTTCCCGCCGTCACGGGAGACCTGAAGGCAGCCGTCATCCGTTCCGACATACAGGAGGCCTTCCTTGATCGGCGACTCGGAAATGGTGGTGATGTCGCCGTAGTAGGCGATACCGTCGTGACGGGAGAGAGTATCCTCGTCAGGAAGTCCTCCCATAAGGGGAAGTTTCTCTCTGTCTTTCTGTCGGGTCAGGTCGACCGAAGCCTCCCAAGTTTCACCCCGATCCCTGGACTTGAAAAGCTTATTCCCTCCATAATAAATTGTTTTTGGGTCATGGGGAGAGATGAAAACCGGCGAATTCCAGTTGAACCTGTAGGTCTCACTCTCGTCCCCTGGCTGGGGCCTGATGGTCTTACTCTCTCCGCTCTTCAGGTCAAACCTGAAGAGGTTTCCGGTCTGGGATTCGGCATAGATGGTGTTGTGATCAGTGGGATCAACCTGGGTGTAAAAACCATCTCCGCCACCGATCCTGATCCACTCCTCATTGCTGATTCCCAGGCTGTACCAGGTTGCACTCGGCCCGCCCCAGCTGCCATTATCCTGAAGACCACCGTAGACATAATAGGGCTTGCGCATATCAAATCCTATTTCATAAAACTGGCCTAGAGGAATGGTGTTAACGAAATCCCAGGTCTGGCCGCGGTCATAGGAAAAATATATTCCTCCATCCGAACCGAGGACGATATGGCTGGAATCACCAGGGTTGATCCACATGGCATGATGGTCGCCGTGAACACCGCTGACATGATCCGTGCGGAAAGTCCTGCCTCCATCCTCTGAGAAGTACATGCGGGCGCCAAGAACCCAGATCCTCTGGTCGTTGTTAGGGTCAACACGGATCTGGCTGTAGTACATCGGCCGAGGATTGGTTCCCGACATCTTCTCCCAGGTTAAACCCTTGTCCCCGGAGCGGAAAACTCCACCCTGCTTATGCTCGATGATGGCATAGACGATACTGGGATTGCTTCGAAAGATGTCGATACCGATGCGGCCGATGGTACCAGAAGGCAAACCGTTCGTCAGGCGAATCCATGTCTGGCCGCCATCCGTCGTCTTGAACAGCCCACTCCCCGTACCCCCTCCGGTAAAGCCCCAACCCCGGCGGCGCCTCTGGTAAGCGGCAGCATACAAGGTGTCAGGACTTTCGGGGTCCAGGGCCACATCGACAAAGCCCGTATTCTCATCGATGAATTGAGTATTCGTCCAGGTTTTTCCTCCATCTGTGGTCTTAAAAATCCCTCTTTCTCTGTTGGGCCCCCAAAGATGCCCCAGGGCCGCGACATAAACTACATTCGGGTCGGTCGGATGGACGACGATACGACCTATATGATGGGTGTCACCCAAACCCATATTTTTCCAGGTCTGACCGCCATCCGTGGATTTATAGACTCCGTCTCCCCAGGAAGAGCTCTGGCGGTTGTTGGGCTCTCCTGCTCCTACCCAGACTATATCCGGGTTTGAGGGAGCGACCGTCACGTCACCGATGGTGCTCATCTCCTGGTCGTCGAAAATGGGCTTCCAGGTCACACCATTGTTGGTCGTTTTCCACACTCCCCCAGATGCAGTTCCGGCATAAATGATCTTGGGATTGTTCTCCACGACAGCGAAATCATCGATCCTTCCGCCCATGTTGCACGGTCCTATGCATCGCCATTGAAGACCATTCAGTATGGACTCCTGGATAAGAGGCACAGATTCCTTTTTTACCTTCTTGGCCCCGACGAATAGGCCCAAAACCAGGCTCATACAGATAATAAGTCCGAAACGAGAGAATAGATTTCTTTTCATCAGTCTTTCTCCTTTAATATGTTTTTGGATAAATATTGAATGAAAATATTCACTTGGGTCCCAAGGCCTGAGGCTATAATTAGCACAAGATCCAAGGCTATGTCAAAAAAAATGCCCACTTTAAGAATCTCTATTTCCATGAAAAGAGAAATATCTGAACTCTGGCGAAGTGCGGTGGCGGTTCCCCTCCATCCAGAGCCCATGGCGACGGGGGGGGCTTGGCTCAGATGGAGGGTTACAACTGCTTTTAAGGATTAATTGCTCAGGCTGGGTGGTTCTAAAACACGCTGTTTTTGCCCCAGCGAGTCAAAAACAGCTCGATTCCAGGCTTCGCTCTCCTCTTCCTTAGGTCGAGGAACCATGCCCGCTTAGCCTTCCATACGGTTTTCTTCACCACCCAACCTAAGCTTTCCTTAATTGCGAATTTAATTATGTTTTGAAACATCTTACCTAATGGGGAGGTGCAGCAACGGATCATCTCCATCCGAAGCCCGTGACGGCGGGTGGGAGGGCCTTGGCTTGGATGGAGGGGAACCGCCGCCGCACTTCTCCACTTATATAAACACAATCATTTATTTGACATCCTCTATCGAGCATGCCTGGATGCCTCCCTCGAGCCCCCGTAGCGGAGGGGGGTCCCGTCGGCTTATCCGACGGGGGGAACCGACGGGACTGGTTCCCTCGGGGTCCGGGGGCTGAGGGCGGTATCCAGGCCGCACAGAGGTGGAGCCGTCATATCCCAGGCTCCACATCTTCCCTCTGAATCCCGGACACACCTTGAAAGAGAAAAACGAATGGTGTATATTCCCCAGAAGATGAAGCCTCTTCTCCTTTTTTTCTCTTTTCTTCACCGCTCTGTCTGCCGGGTGAAAAGCTGGCTCTACAGGCAAAAGGCATTCAAACCTGAAAAAGCTCCACTTCCGGTTATCAGCGTAGGCAACATTGTCTTCGGAGGCTCGGGTAAAACGCCTTTGGTGATGAACCTGCTGTCATTTCTTATCCAGCAAGGCCTAAAGTCCGCTCTAATCAGCCGCGGGTATAAAGGAAAATGGGAGAGGACCGGAGGTGTTCTCTCGGATGGAAAAACCATTCGGGGGAAATGGCAGGATTCAGGTGACGAGGCTTACCTGGCAGCCTCTAATATCACCGGGTCTGGAGTATTCGTCGGAAAAGACCGACTCGCTTCCTGCCGAATGGCCAAAGATGATGGCTTTGAAATTGCCGTCCTGGACGACGGCTTTCAGCATCTCCGCCTTCGGCGCGACCTTGATATCGTCCTTTACGACCCGGCTGAAAAAACTGCGCTCCGTGAATCCCTATCCTCCCTGAAAAGAGCCCATATCATCCTGATCGAAAAAAAAACAGGGATCGGCGCGAAAGCGAGGCTAAAGAAAAGATTCCCTCAATCCGAGATATTTGAATACACGGTCCAAAACATGGGCTTCTTCAAGCTTGGCAAGGATGAACGAGAATCAAGAGACAAGCTCGAGAAGAAAAGAATCCTCGCCTTCTGCGGAATAGCCCGTCCGAACCGATTTTTTTCCCTCCTGCAAGAAGAGGGCATCCGGCCAGCACGCCTGTTGAAGTTCCCTGACCACCATCCCTACCCCGCTTCATCTGTGAAAAACATTGTGAAGGAATTCCGTCGGGCGAACGCCGAAGCTTTGTTCACCACTGAAAAAGATGCGGTCAAGGTTCGAGATGCCAAGGAACTTATTCGCCTTCCGGTGTATTACTTGAAGATCGACCTGGGGCTGGAGCAAGCATTCTATCTGAACATCTCTTCATTTCTGGAGAGAATAAAGCAATAATCAGCCATGGCACGCTTCAAAGACTATCCAGAATATCTGGCATTCCAACTGTTGAAAGGCCTGATCTGCCTCCTGCCCAGGAGACTCTGCCTCTTCGCCGGAAAAATCCTCGGACTGACCTTATATTACTTGGATAGGAGACACCGCCGCATTGCCCATTCCAACCTGAATATCGCCTTCGGAAAAGAACTTCCCTCCGATGAGCTCAAAAAAATCGCTCGAGGCTCATTCAAGCATTTCGGCAGGGTGTTCATGGATATCATCAAGTTCCCCCGGTTGAGTGCAAAGAAAAAGAACCAGCTGATCCGGGTTGAGGGAGAGGAACATCTCCGCCGTGCTCTACGAGAAAACAAAGGAGTGATCACCTTTTCGGCCCATTTCGGAAGCTGGGAAATCGTCCAGTATTTCATTTCTCAAATGGGCAAATTCACAGTGATCGCCCGGGCTCTGGATAACACGCTCCTGGAGAAGGAGCTCCTCAAGCTCAGAACCAGGCATGGATCCAGAGTCATCTACAAACACCAGGCGACGAAACAGATCCTGAAATCCCTCCGGGCAAAAGAGATCGTCGGTTTTCTGATCGACCAGAACGTCCAGAAACACCAGGCTGTCTTCATCGACTTCTTCGGAAAAAAGGCCGCCACCACCCCTGTCCTAGCTGTGTTCTGCCTTAAGACAGGAGCACCTCTGGTCCCCTTCTTCTGCTTTCCCACTTCCTCTTCTATCCATCAGATCCAATTTCTCAAACCTCTGGAAATAGAACAGGAAGGTGACCATGACCAGCAGGTGTTGAAAATCACCCAGTTATGCACTAAGATTATAGAAGCTCAAATAAAGAAAAATCCTGCGCACTGGTTCTGGCTGCATGACCGATGGAGGACGCGGCCAGACTATGAACAGGAGGATTGACAGCGAATCCGGCAAAATATTAATAATAAGGGAGGTAAAAGATGAGAATCGGGATAGCATTAATCTTGACCACCGGATTTCTTCTCCTCGCCGTTCATTCGTCTTCCGGGGCACCCAAGGAAGAGGTGGAAAAAATATTCAAAGCCATCAAGTGGTACGGCCACGCTTCTTTTGCCATCGAAGCGGATAGGATCATCTACCTCGACCCCTGGAAAATCCCGAGCTCCGCTCCCAAAGCGGATCTGATACTCGTCACCCATTCCCATTCTGACCATCTCTCCCCGAACGATATCCAGAACCTCAAAAAAGAAGGAACCGTCATCATCTGTTCCACCGATTGTGTGTCCCGGCTATCCGGCGACATCAGAAGCCTGACTCCAGGGCAGGAGATGGATGTCCAGGGAATCAAGATCAAAGGAGTGCCTTCTTATAACCTCTCCAAGCCTTTCCATCCCAGAGGCAACAAATGGCTCGGTTACATCGTCACTGTCGGAGGAGTCTCGGTTTATCACGCGGGCGACACGGATCTCATACCGGAGATGGATGACCTGGGAAGAGTTCATATCGCCCTGCTGCCCGTCGGTGGCCAGTACACCATGGATGCCGAGGAAGCAGCCAAGGCAGCAAATATAATAAAAGCAGACATCTTTATTCCGATGCATTACGGAGCAGGGGTGGTCGGCAGCGTGAAAGACGCCGAGAAATTCAAGTCACTCTGTCAGGGAGAAGTCAGGATACTCAAAGAAACACGATGATGAGAGCCAATAAACGCCCTTCCGACTCTATAAGACCGGTCAAGATCAAACCGGATTACCTGGAATTCGCCGACGGATCAGCCCTGATTGAGATCGGAAAGACCAAGGTGATCGCTGCCGCCTCCTTGGACGAAAAAGTCCCTCCTTTCCTCAAAAACAGCGGCACTGGCTGGATCACCGCCGAGTATTCCATGCTTCCCCGCTCGACAGAGAAAAGAACACTCCGAGAAAGAGTCCAGTCTCGGCCCTCAGGCAGGACTCAGGAAATCCAGCGTCTGATAGGCCGTTCCCTTCGGGCGGTAGCTGAGCTCAGTATCCTGGGAGAGAGGACGCTCATCCTTGACTGCGATGTCATCCAGGCTGATGGAGGAACACGGACAGCCTCGATAACAGCCGCCTGCGTAGCCTTGGCTCTCGCCCTGAAAAAGATGATGGACATGAATATAATCAAAGAGATGCCCCTCAGACACCTCGTCAGCGCTGTCAGCGTGGGTATGGTCGAGGGAGAACCCCTCCTCGACCTCGATTACGATGAGGATGCAAGGGCTGACCTGGACATGAATCTGGTCCAGACTGAAAAAGGGCAGATTGTCGAGATCCAGGCAACAGCCGAACGAAAAACCTTTTCCCGCAGAGACCTGAGCAAACTCATGAGCCTGGCCGATAAAGGAATACAGGAGCTCATTCAAATACAAAAAGAGGTGCTCAAGAAAAATAGCCTCCTTTTCATGGCCTACTGACAAAAAGGAAAAAATATGAAACGGATCCTGGTCACGGGCGGAGCCGGCTTTCTCGGAAGCCACCTCTGCGACTCTCTTCTGGAAAAAGGTGCAGACGTGGTCTGTGTCGATAACTTTTTCTCTGGATTCAAGGACAATATCCGGCATCTTTTTTCCCACCCTTATTTTGAACTGATCCGGCATGATATCATCCACTCTCTTTTTCTGGAGGTCGATCAAATCTACCACCTCGCTTGCCCGGCCTCCCCGATCCACTACCAGCTCAACGCCATAAAAACCGTGAAGACCAATGTCATGGGCACCATCAACATGCTGGGCCTGGCCAAAAGGATAAGAGCCCGCATCCTTCTGGCTTCATCCTCGGAAATATACGGCGACGCAACAGTCCATCCCCAACCCGAAAGCTACTGGGGAAACGTCAATCCCATCGGCATCAGGGCCTGTTATGACGAGGGTAAAAGAGTCGCGGAGACATTGACGATGGACTATCACCGCCAGAATAAAGTCGACATCAAGATCGCCCGAATATTCAACACCTACGGGCCCCGGATGGCCGTGAATGACGGCAGAGCCATCAGCAATTTTGTCATCCAGGCACTGAGAGGCGAGGACTTGACCGTTTACGGTGAGGCTCTCCTGGCCCTTATCGGAACAGAAGATTTGACCGGACCCGTGAACCTGGGAAATCCCGAAGAACACTCGATCCTCGAAGTCGCCGAGAAGATCATCAAGCTCAGCAAGAGCGCCTCCAAAATCGTCCACAGACCTCTGCCAGCGGACGATCCCGTTCGAAGACGTCCGGATATCTCCCTGGCTAAAAAAAAGCTTTCCTGGACGCCTCAGGTTACGGATAATAGACCGCACTTAAACAGCGGGAGAATCCTCCTTGACAACAAGCCCTTTATCGCTTTAACATATCGCATAAAAAAGTATTCCAAAAAAACTGACAAGCCTTTATAATTAGTGCTCAAACAAAATCTTATTACAGCCTTAGAGAAGCGTTAATCCAAGGAGGCCATGATGGATACCGTAACAACCCTTATCATAATAGGCATCATACTCGTCGTCATAATCCTTATTTCAATCCTTATCGCCAAGCAGTATCGCAAGGTCGGCCCCAACGAAGTCCTTATCATTTCGGGAGGGCGGAAAAGAGCCGTTATTGAACCGGATGGCACCAAAAGAAAGATCGGCTACCGCTATCGACTCGGTGGCGGTACATTTGTCATTCCCTTCCTGGAGACTGTTGACATCCTGCCCATGGAGGTCATCACTCTGAACATCAAGACTCCTGAGGTTCTCACTCACGGAGGAGTTCCGATAATGGCTGAGGCCACTGCCCAGGTCAAGATCGATTCTTCAGACCATTCCATTCGTCTCGCTGCCGAGCAGTTCTTAGGTCTGGCCAAAGAAGGCATCAGAGACGTCTCCATGACCATCCTCGAAGGGAAGACAAGAGAGGTCATGGGCACCATGACGGTTGAGCAGATCTACAGAGGAAGACATGAGTTTTCAGAAAAGGTCACTGAGGTTACCCGAAAAGATTTTAGCAAGATGGGCCTGACCATGATGTCCTTTGCTTTGAAGGACATCAGCGACACCCAGGGGTATCTGGACTCTTTGGGGAAGCCCGAAATCGCGGCGGCCAAACGCGACGCGACCATCGCCGAAGCCGAGACAGAGAAGGAAGCCATAATCAAATCCTCCCAGGCACGGAAAGAAGGAGAAGTGGCCCGCCTGGCAGCCGAAGCTCTTATCGCCAAAGCCCAGTGGGAAAACGAGGCCAAAAAAGCCGAATCCCAGGTTCTGGTCAATCAGAAAAAAGCTCAATCCGACCTCTCCTACGAGCTGGAACGCTTCCGCATCAACCAGGAGCTCAATAAAGAGGAAGCCAAAGCCAAAATCATTGAAAAAGGAGAAGCAATAAAAATAGAAGAGTTGGAAATCGCCCGCAGACAAAAAGAGCTGGAATCCAGTGTGATCAAGCCCGCCGACGCCAGGAAGTACCAGCTTAAAGCCGAAGCCGAAGCCGAAGAATACCGCATTCTGACCGAGGCCAAAGGAAAGGCGGAGGCCACCAAGCTCGAAGGTGTGGCTGAAGCGGAGAAGCTCAAACAGACGGGCACTGCCGAAGCTGAATCCATGCTCAAAAAGGCTCAGGCCTGGGAAAGATACAACGACGCCGCCCTCTTCGATTCCTACATGAAAATACTCCCCGAACTGGCAAAATCTGTATCCGAACCCCTCTCCAAGGTGGACAAGATCGTGATGGTCAGCGGGGACAAAGGATTGGGCACGTCTAAGCTGACTTCCCAGGTCGCCGAAGTCCTGGCTCAGATGCCCGAAGTGGTGAAGTCCTTGACCGGAGTTGACCTGAAGAAATACCTCAAAGACAAACTCACTCCTGAAAAAAAAGAAGAAGAATAATCTTCTCAAGAGAGTAGGTCGACCATGATCTCAGATAAAGCGAGTCAAATCGGCGCATCCCCCACCCTCAAGATCTCTGCCAAAGCCAAATCCATGAAGGATGAGGGGATTGATATCGTGGACCTCAGCATCGGGGAGCCAGATTTTTTCACAACGAAGGAATCCCGGCTCTCAAACAGGCCATCATCAACAGGCTGAAAGAAGACTTCGGCCTTTCCTATGCCAAAGAGGAAATAGGATGATGAGGTCATCATTCCGGCTCCCTACTGGGTGACCTATCCTCACTCCGTTTCCCTGGCCCAGGGAAAAGCCATCATCATCCCCACCAAGGAGGAGAACGGGTTCATCCTCACCCCTGACCAGCTGAAGGCTGCCATCTCTCCGGCCACCAAGGCGATCATCCTCAACAACCCCTCCAACCCCACGGGAGCTGCCTACAAAAGGCATGAGCTGGAGGCCATCGCCGACATCATCCTGGATGAGGATATCTTCGTTGTGGCTGATGAGATCTACGAAAAATTCGTCTACGATGATTTCAAATTTGTGAGCTTTGCCTCTTTAGGAGAAGAGGTCAAAAAGAAGACCATTATCATCAATGGGGTTTCCAAGGCTTACTCCATGACCGGATGGAGAATCGGTTACGCGGCCGGCCCTGGAGAGATCATCGGGGCCATGGGCAGAGTCCAGAGCCACACCACCTCTAACGCCTGCTCGATCTCCCAGATGGCAAGCCTGGAAGCCCTGGGCGGCCCTCAACATGAAAGACGACGGAACTACGCCCTGATGAGGCTCCAGACCATCCCCAAGGCATCCTGTTTCAAGCCCCTGGGAGCATTCTATCTTTTCCCCAATTTCTCCTCTTATTACGATAAGGAATTCAATAATGTCCAGATACGAAACTCTTACGGGATGGCTTACTATCTGCTGAAAGAAGCCAAGGTGGCTATCGTGCCCGGAGATGCCTTCGGAACCGATGACTACATCCGCATTTCCTACACCACCTCCATGGAAAACCTGGAAAAGGGGATGGACAGGATCATCGAGGCGCTCAGACAGCTCAAAACAGCCAAAAAAGTGAAGCACATCGCTCTCAACAACACTCTGACCAGAGAAAAGAAATCCGCACCCGTGGACCCCGCCATTTCCGTCAAGATGAAAGAGGCAATGGTTGCTGAGATGGAAAGCCATCTCAGCTATGATAATTATTTCGAGTGGAATGCCAACATCAACGGCGTCATTGTCCAGCTTCGAACCAACATCTCCCATCTCAATGATTTCTGGGTCGAAAACTGGTACCCGGCTCAGCTGGAAACCGACCTGGAACCTCACGGCATCATCTACGCTGTTGACGGCATTCCAGACGAACACAGGCTTCCTCATCAACACAGACAACTACACTTCCCTGCGCAGCCTGGCCCTGGGATTGACCATTGACGTCTCCGAAAGGCTCTTCAACGTCTTCACCATCCGGGGCATGTCCGCCGATATCGACGGCAAGGCCGTGGTCCTGATGGGACCGAAAGGGACAAAAAAAACAGAGCTTTTCTTCTCGCTGCTTGAGGATGAGCGGTTCCGGCTCCACTCCAACGATATCCTTTTCATCCGCTTTTCAGGCGGAAAAGCATTGGCGGATTCCGCGGAAAGAAAGCTTTTCCTGCCCACGAACACGGTGGAATCCTATCCCAGACTGGCCTCTCTCTTCGACAACAGCAAGTGCGAGAACGTCATCACCCGCAAGGACGATTGTCAGGATGCCGAATGTCTGAATATCGACGAGTGCCGCCTTGACCGGGGCTCTCCGTACTGCTACAAGGCCTCCAAAAATGCCTATGCCCTCCTTGATCCTTACTGGATCGACGGTCCGGCCAAACATGCCAAGCGCTCTGTCGTACGCTGGATATTCCTTCTCCGTTATGACACCACCTCACCCCCTTGTGTTGAGATCGCAGTCGAGGATGCCCTCCGCATGCTCGAATCCGGAGAAAGCCTCGGGCTCAAGCGCGACCTGAGCCCCTCCAAGAGCCATCCGTTTTACAACCCGCATCTTCTGCTCAAAACTCCGGAAAGGCTGGAGCTGGAAAGACACTTTTTCGAACGCCTCCTGGATAGCGCGTCATGTTACCTGTTCAACAGCGGTGTGGCATCTGCAGAGGATATCCAGAAAATCATCACCGGCGAGGCCGGCACAGAAGAGAAAAAAGAGTAATCTCGACAAAACAGCCATGGATAATAAAAGCATCTTTAACGAAACAGCCTATAAAAAATTCAGCGAAGAACTCCTCAGGGTATTAAAGGGACCCAACATTAAAAACGTCAGCCTCAAATGGCTCGAGCCGAGAGCCAAAGCCGCAGGAATGCGGACAAAATACGGCTCATACGGCTGGCGCGCGGCCATATCCAGCCGGATTGCCCCCAAAACTGTCTATTTGGGAAGTGAAAAAGTCCGGCTTCCCCGCCCCTCTGAAGCCCAGAAAAACCTGATCGCCAATGCGCCGGAACAGCTGGATAAGGTCCTCCATCTGCTGCGAACCCTTCCTTTCTTCTGCATCCGCAGGCGAATGGGAGAGAACGACGCCTATAATCCTGTCTGCAACCTCTATGTATCTGAAGCCGACCAGACAAACTACCGTCTTGGCTACATGTGGGGCAATACCATGTTCAAGCCAGCTAAGCGCCCTGGACCCGAGTTCATCATGATCCATATCCCCGAAGAGCATCTCTTGAGGCAGCAGGTCCTCGTCATTCCCGAAGAAAATATCAACATCGCCCTGGGAACGGACTACATGGGAGAAGACAAAAAGGGGTTTCTCCGGCAGGCAATGTGGACAGCGGATGAAAAAGGCATGCTCGGCCTTCACTCCGGAACCAAGATGGTAACGGCCAGGGACGCTGACGGCAGGGTCAAAACCTACGGAGTGTTCCTCTTCGGCCTGACAGCGACCGGAAAATCCACCTGGTCCTGTCACCAGCTCGGCCTGGATCAGGAAAGAGGCGAAAAGACCGAAGTGACCCAGGATGATATCGTTTTCTTGAAGAATGACGGTTCTGCGCTGGGCTCAGAAGACAATTTCTTCGTCAAGACAGACGTGGAGAAAGAATACCAGGAAGCGATGTTCAATGCGCTGGTTGATAAATCCGCACTCTTTGAAAATGTGATGATCAACTCCAACGGGGACGTCAATTTCATGGACGAAAGCCTGACCGCCAACGGAAGAGCCGTTGTCCAGCGCAAAAAACTGCAGGTCAATATCAAAGGAAAGATGGTCGGGATCGCCTCCAAATCCATCAACCTCCCGCCTCTTCAGGAGCTCGACGGACTCATCTTCGCCTTTATCACCAGAAGGAATACGATCATGAGCTTCGCCCAGGAGTTAACGCCCGAACAGGCTGTCCTGGCATACCTCTGGGGAGAAAGCACCCACAGCTACGCCAGTCAACCTGACAAAGCCGGCGAATCGGTGCGCATCGTCGGCACTGACCCCTTTATCGTCGGGTCGAGGGCGAAAAAGGTCAATCGTTTTTATGAAATCATCATGACTCTGGCCAGCAATTTCCCGGGAAAAGTCAAATTCATGCAGTACAACACCGGTGGACTGGGAGAGATCATCGAAGCCTACGAGGAAAACGGCCAGCAGAAGAAAAGGCTGGTGCGCAAGGTGAGCCGGGTTCCTATCAGCCTCATGGCTCAGATCCAAAGAGGTGACCTTCGAGGAACCAACCGTTATGAAAGAGATATCCTGGGAACAAAGGAAATCAAGGTCTGCGAAGGAAAAAGCCTTGAGGAATACGATATCCGGAATTTATACTCAGAGGAACAGGTCCAGTACTACGTCAAGGATCTGGTGGACGGAAGACGCAGCTTCACAGAGGAGATCGCTTCAGAGGGACTGAGACAGGAGATCCTGTATGCAGCTGAGCGTTCTTTCCGGATCGATAAGAGCGGGGAAAAGGAAAAAATCTTTGTCCCTGAGGCTCAAGCGGCTGAGGAAAAATCTCCAACCTTTTGGGAATTCAAATCCAGACCGCGGAAAGAGAGGTTCTGGCGGAAATAGAAAGGGACAGTCCCAATTTTTTTGACAAAGCATTGAAAGGGATGGTCCCCAAATCAGCATATCCCTTTATATTGCGCCCTCTTTCAGCTATATATCATATTTCAATTCACAATGCCGATTTCTCTTCAATCTCTTGAGCCAGAAGATGAAGCAGGAGGATGTGAACTTCCTGTATCCTCGGGGTCTTATCCGAAGGGACATCGAGCAAGTAGTCGACGAGCGGACCAAGCTTGCCGCCCCCTTTTCCTGTTAAAGCCACAGTGATCAGGCCCCTCTCTCTGGCAGTCTTCATGGCTTCAAGCATGTTGGGAGAGTTCCCGCTGGTGGAAAGGCCCAGAGCCACATCCCCTTGATCACCGAGGGCCTCGACCTGCCGGGAAAAGACCTGATCGAAGGACGAGTCATTGGCGATAGATGTCAAAGCGGAGGTATCCGTGGATAAGGCTATGGCTCGAAGCGGAGGTCTTGTTTTTAAAAACCTGTTGACCAGCTCCGCGGCGAAATGCTGTGCCTGTGCGGCGCTGCCTCCGTTTCCAAAGACAAGAATTTTATTTCCGGCCCTTAATCTCTCGATAGAGAGATCAATGACTTCCTTGAAAAGATGCTCTCGAGTCTTAAAAAACTCTTCCGCTGTCTCCTTCCATTCACGAATGACATCTTTATAGCTCATCTTTCCTCCTCATTCTGTCCGGGATAAAAGGTCACGAAGGAAGGACTCCCGTTTTGACGTCTCCCTGCTCCATGAGTCAGGAAAAGCTTGAAACCTCTCTTCTTCCCTGCCTGTCTCAATGTCCAATGTCAGGACAGATCCCCCTCTTCATCCAATCCTGAGCGGATCACTTTTTTTACCTTCTCGATCAATTGCGGAAGGCTGTTGCGGTCAAATCCCCGGACCGGGACAGCCGGATGAAAGCGAACCTTGACCTTTCCCTTCCTGATGAAAAAAGCGCCCTTGGGCATGAGCTCGAAGGTCCCCTGGATACTCACCGGTGCCACAGGAACCTGACTGTCCAGAGCCAGAAAGAATCCGCCCCGCTTGAAAGGCTGAAGTTTCCCGTCCCTGCTCCGGGTGCCTTCGGGAAATATCAAAAAGGAATGACCCTTCTCCCTGATCATGCGAACAGCACGGTCAATACTCCTTTTTCCTCCTCTTATGCCTTTTCTGTCCACAGGAACAAATCCCACCAGCCTCATGCCTTGACCGACCACCGGGATCCTGAATGATTCCTTCTTCAGGATCACTCTTATGGCCTGAGGAATGAGCATGAAAAGCAAAGGGCCGTCTATGGCGCTCAGATGATTGGACATGAACACGTAAGAAGCCTTCTTATCCACGTGCTCCAGGCCGGAGACATCAAGGCGCATACCCAAGATCTTTTGTCCGATCCATATCGCTCCTTTTCCAAGGGGAATCAGAGGATAAGGCCATCTGATCAAGAAACAGATAATGATGATCGGGATGAGGAGAAGACCCGCGATAACACAAAACACAAATAGGACTATGGTTCGCATGGCCGGTTTTTGAGATTATATCATATCTCCTTGAAAAAAAGAGCAGCGATTTTAAGCATTCCTATTTCCCTGATGAAGGAAACATCTGAGCTAATAGAGAAGAACAGCGGCTGGTTCCCCTCCATCCTAGCCAAGACCCTCCCACCCTCCACCATGGGCTTGGGATGGAGGGGAACCAACCGCTATAAAAGATTGCATCTTCATAAGGTACTGCCAAGAAAATAGCGATACTCCCGCAGGGATCAAGCCAGAGAGGGCCTTGTTGATTTTCCAGGGCAGGTTCGGCCTCAGGTAGGAACAGGACGGGCTGGCCCTGACTGTTGATTTAAAAAAGGTGAAACGCAGAAAAACGAGGAAATAAGAGGGCAGGATTGATCAGCGGGATAACCCTCCCTGTCCCTTAATGTATGTATGAACTCAAAGATTGAATTGGGCTTATGTTCCTTCCGCTGCAATCCGGGGAGCATGCAACCAGGTGCCGTTCATGTTGACCAGGTCATTTTTGAAATCATCCATGGATCGTACGGTGTACAGGCCTGCGGTCGGGTCATCCTCCTGGAAGGTGAAAGAGATTGTCCCGCCGAACTCGCCGTCTCGACCATAAGAGGCGATCATAAAGTCATCGTCTCCCAGGCCAACTGCCGGGATCCCGTAGGCATTGGCCACCGCGGTCCCGGTATACACCCTGAAAGCGAATCCCCATTGATCGAGGACGGGACAGGCTTTGATGAAAGTCGGGGCGATCTCAGTAATAAAGGCGCTGCTGGCACTGATTGGGCCCGATTGACTGCCCGGATCAGGAGCGAATCCCGTGCTGGTGATGTAATCCGCGCAGGCTGTGGCCATTCCTATGATATCCTTCATGGTCTGTTTCTGCTTGGCTTTCTGGATGGAGGATAAAGCGTTGGGAATGAGTATCGCCGCCAGGACACCGATGACGGCAATCACGATCAGCAGTTCGATCAGCGTGAATCCCTTATGCCTCTTTCTCATCTTACGCCTCCTCTCAAGGCAGATACTTGGCAGGGATTATACTCTAATCAATCCTAAAAAAAAAGGGCGATGCGTTTTGTGCATCGCCCTTTTTCCGAAATAAATACGGCTATTCAGCAGAACCTAAATCAAACCAAGATTATGTACCGACAGCAGCAGTCCTTGGAGCTCGGATCCAGGAGCCGTTCCACATGACCAGGTCTCTGTTGAAATGATCCATCTGGTTGACTATGAACAAACCCGCTTCCGGATTGGAATCATCGAAGCTGAAGCCTTCTTGAGCCTTATCTCTACCCCAAGAAGAAACCATAAAATCGTCACCAGCTGCTCCAGCGATTCCATAGTTTCCATTCACATCATCACCGCAGTAAGCATTGTAAGGATTGCCCCACTGGTCGTTGATGGGCAGAACTTTGACATAGAACGGCGAGAGGGCATCATAGAAAGCAGCACTGGCATCATAAGTGCCGTTCTGGACCGGCGTGGTCCCGTTGTCAGTCACATAGTCGGCAAGCGCTGTACAGATAGTTCCGATGTCCTTCATGACGGTTTTCTGCTTGGCTTTCTGGATGGCGGTAATGGCGTTAGGGATGAGGAGCGCAGCAAGAATACCGATGATAGCGACAACGATCAGCAGCTCAATCAGGGTAAATCCTCTTACTTTTTTTAACATCTAAAACCTCCTAATATTTTTTTTCGACTTTTGGTCGAAGCACAAGGCCAAAACTTCTCAATCTTGGCAGGCGAATATATATTTGCAACTTTCATGCCAACCTGTTAATATATTAAATTATTGATAATAAATAAGTTATGATATATCTCGCCTGTTTTGGCGTCAAAAAGTGACGATAATTGGCAAATAATGACAATATTTGTCATTTTTTGGTTATTTTATTTTCCCCTGATATCTTGTTTTTTGATTTCCTCAGCTCGATTTAAGCCCGTATTTATCGATGAGGTATCTTAGAGTGCGGTAGCTGATTCCGAGGATAGAAGCCGTTTCCCTGAGCTTTCCGCCGGTTGCCTGGCGTGCCTGCTCTATGTAATTCTTGGCGATATCGTCCAGATGGATGTTGAGTTTAAAGCCCGGCTCGAAGAGGCTGCTTGTATCCGGTTTTTTATGCGGCGCGAGCAGTTCTTCCGGGAGACTCTCTGCAGTGATGATCCCCCTCTCCTCTATGGCCACGATCCTCTCTATCACGTTCTCCAGCTCCCTGACATTACCCGGCCATGGATAGGATTCGAAAACATTCATGACTTCCGGAGCAATCCTCTTTGTCTTCCGTCCCATCTCCTGGCAGTATTTCTTGATGAAATGAGAGACAAGAAGGGCAAGATCCTCCTTCCTTTTCCGAAGAGGAGGCATCTCGAGGGAAAGGACATTCAGGCGGTAAAACAGGTCTTCCCTGAATTTTCCTTCGCCAATCTTTTTCATCAAATTCTGGTTGGTGGCGGCGATGATCCGAATCTCTACAGGAATCTCCTCCGTGCCCCCGACCCTTCTGATCTTTTTATCCTGGAGGGTCCGGAGGAGTTTGACCTGGGTCATGGTCGACATCTCCCCCACCTCATCCAGGAACAAGACTCCGCTTTCCGCTACCTCGAACATCCCTTTCTTGTCGGCCACAGCTCCGGTGAAAGCTCCTCTCATGTGGCCAAAGAGCTCACTTTCCAGGAGGCTCTCCGGTACCGCACCGCAATTGATGGAAACAAACGGCTTTTCCCTCCGGTGGCTGAGAACATGAATGGCTCTGGCCGCCAGTTCTTTCCCAGTCCCGCTTTCTCCTTTGATGAGGACAGTCGAGTCTGTGGCCGCGATCTTTTCGATCAGGCCGTAAACCTCCTTCATCTTTTTGCTCTTTCCGACTATATTTTCGAAGCTGTACTTTTCACTGAGCTGTTTCTTCAACAGGATATTCTCCTGCTGGAGCTTCCCTCTCTCCAAACCCTGGGCAACGATGATCCTCAGCTCATCGACATCAAAGGGCTTAACCACATAATCCATCGCTCCTTCCTTGAGAGCTTCCACTGCCTGCTTGATCGTTCCGTAGGCCGTGATCATGATGACCGGAATGAAGGGCTTTTTTTCCTTGACATATCGGAGGATGTCCATCCCGCTTTTCTGGGGCAGCTTGATGTCAGAAATGATAAGGCTGAAATCGTCTTTATCGATCAAATCCAGAGCTTTGGGGGCAGAGGGAGATGTCTCAACCTTGTAGCCCTCTTTTTTGAAAACGACGGTCAGAAGGTCAAGGATACTCTTCTCGTCATCGACAATGAGTATTTTTTCCGTTTTTCTCTCCTCTTTCTTGAGATCCCGCCCTGCTGCATCAGGCTTTTCCCAAAGGCAGGGTTATGATTATCTCCGTTCCCTGATCAGGCTCAGAGGCCACCTTGATCTTTCCTTTATAATCATCCACGATCTTTCGAACCACAGCCATCCCCAGACCCTGACCCTCCTCGAAGTCTGAATAGAAGGGTTCAAAGATTCGCTCCCTCTTTTCTTCAGCCATACCTATTCCCGTATCGGCAATCCTCAGCTGAATCTCATCCCTTTTTTTCCTGTTAAAATCTATGGTCAGCGCGCCTCCCCCAGGCATAGCTTTCAGAGCGTTCTTTAAAATATTCCAGAAAAGCTGCTTAAACTGATTTCTGTTACCAAAGTATCGTATATCATTCAAGCTGTAATTGCCCTTGACCTCCAGGTTCCCGTTCAACTCGCCACTGCTTTGAAGAAGAGTCAGGGTCTCTTTCAGAATATCTGTCAGGTTGATGGTGGAAAAAATCTTTGTCCCGGTCGAGGCCAGATTCAGGAACTGCTCGATGGAATGGGAAACTCTCTTTGACTCATCGACGATGATATCCATCAGCTCTCTCTGCTCTCCCTTCAGCCCCAATTCGTCTTTCAGGACCTGGACTGAACCGGATATGGCGGCCAGAGGATTTCTGATCTCATGAGCCAGCTGGGCGGAGATTTCTCCGGCCACGGCCAGCTTCTTTTTGATCTCGAGCTCTCTCTGGGCCAGCTTCAACTGGTCCCTTGTCTTGCGCAGGCTTCCAGTCAGATAATTCATCAAGAAAGCCACCAGGAAGAAGGCGCTCCAGGCGATAAATATATTGTTGGTGACTATACCGAGAGATATCTCCATGGTTTCTTCTTGGGCAAAATAGGGGATGACTCTAAAATACATCCCATCTACCAGAAGACCGTAGAAAATGGCAGAGAGAGCCGCGGTCAAATAGGCTGCCCGCTTGGATATAATATAGCTAGCCGCGATGATATCAAAGATATAAAGGAAGTAGAAAGACCCCTGGACTCCACCCGAGATATAAACAAGGGCCGTGATCAACAGAAGGTCAAAGAAAATCTGAAAAGAGACCTGGAGGATTACGTGCTTTCCCCAGATGTGGAGGACAAGATAGACAAAAGAAAGGAGATAAAAGGAAAGGACCACGAAGTAAAAGGGATTGAGAGGGAGGAAAACCGAAGTGCTGTACTGGATGATAACAGCGGATACGACCAGAGAAGTAACAATGATCAGGCGGAGAAGAATGAACCTTAAGATGTCTTTTTTTTCAGTGATCATCCAAACTGTGAGATCAGGCTGAAGACTGGAAGATACATGGATATGACGATCGTCCCGATCAAGCTTCCGACGAAGATAAGCAGAATCGGCTCCAAGATCGAAAGAAGCGAACCGACCGAAGCTTCGACCTCTTCATCGTAAAAATCCGCCAATTTCATCAACATCGAATCCAGAGTACCTGTGGCCTCTCCCACTCCCACCATCTGAGTCATCATGAGAGGGAATTGACCTTTTTCCTTGAAGGCATCGGTTAGATTCTCTCCCTCGGCAACCTGAGTTCGAGAGGCCATGATGCGGCTTTCCAGGAGAACATTATGGAGGAAGTGATCTTAAGGCTCTCCATCATCGGCACACCTCCGGAAAGAAGGGTGCTTAAAGTTCGCGTTATCCGGGATAGAGCGACTTTCTCTATCAATTTGCCGAAAAGCGGCATTCTCAGCACGGCGATGTCGATGGACCGTCTTCCCATCGGTGTTTTCTTAAAGTACCGGAAAAGAAACACGAACCCTATGAATCCAACAGCCATCCAGAATATGTAACTCTGGATGAAGTTGCTTACTGCCAGCATGATTTTGGAAAGCATCGGCATGTCCGCGCCCAATTCATTAAAAATGCCGGAAAAAATGGGAACAACCTTCCACAGCATGAAGATCGTCACCAGGATAGAAAAAACAAAGATGGCCAGGGGATAGGTCATAGCCTGTTTGACCTGAGCCCGCAGTTTAACTATCCTTTCCTGGTACTCCGCCAGACGACGCAGCATGACATCCAGCGATCCGCTCTGTTCGCCGGAGGCAACAAGGTTGCAGTACAGGTCATCAAAAACCTTGGGGAATTTCTTTTTCGCCTGGTTCAGAGTAGCGCCGGCCTCGACATCCCTTCTTACCTGAACTATGACGCTTTTGAAATACTTGTTCTTTGCTTGCTGGGCCAGCATTCCCAGGCCTTGTATCAAAGGCAGGTCAGCGTCTATGAGCACAGAAAGCTGCCGGCTGTAGACCGCCAACTCCTTTAAACCGACTTTTTCTTTTTTTAAGAATGGTATTTTTAACTCGGTCGGTT
>SMTZ1_10001911_pt1 | contig 21022 bp, 15 predicted proteins | sample DeeMarSWOR136_30_FD_25667 | JGI IMG/M metagenome (IMG submission 25667) | reverse complement strand
TGTAGTGCAGGCTAGTCCAAGGTTCACATGGGTGGAGTCCGCATTGCCATAAAGAACATTGCCATATCGGGCAAGACCCCACGGGCCCCCGCTCATAAGGGTGGTGTCGGCACCATCAGTTATACGAAATGTCCAATCATTGTCTACTCCTCCATTGCAAGTGCGAGCATAATCCGCTGTATCTGCAAATTCTGACCGAAATGCATAACCCACACTGGCTATACGCTGTCTGGGTGCCATTGCTGTATCATTAACTTCTACCTGCAACCATAGTGAGTTATTTAGAAATAAGGAGCCAGGTATTGAGTTGATGCTTCCTAGCAAAACGTTAAAATTGCCTTGGGTTACAGAAATCGAGCTATGTCTTTCTCCCCATAATGAGTCGCCGACATCTGGGTCATTCCATATACTGAAACCCATAGAATAATCGCCATTCACAGGACAGCCATCTGGATCAGTTAATACCCCCTGGTAGTTTATCATTTGAGGAACTCCTGCACTAACAGAGGCGGCAAGTGACAAAATTGATAATACCACCAAACCTAACACTAATTTTTTGGCTTTCATCTTTTTTTCTCCCAAATTTTGTGTTTGATTATTTTTCGTTTCCATTAAATCATGATTCAAGTTTTTCATGATCATTTCCTCCTTAATGTTGTTAATACAAACGCATCAATTCAAGTTCAACAAAATCTCCCCTAACCCCTCTTTTCCAAAGAGGGGGAAAAGGGATTTCCCCCTTTGAAAAAGGGGGAGTAAGGGGGATTTTAAAATTAATTGCACATTGCTCTATCATGTAACAATAATTAATACGTTTGCCATAGTTATGACAGATTCGACTATTCAAAACTCTTTTCATGCACATTTTGATGCCGTTCCCTCAATTAAAAGGCTTCCCTGTCCATTGGACTCACCCCCTTGATTTTAAAGGCGAATAATCAATTTCTCTTCCCCTCCTGCCCTGATTAAAAGAATGAGGACATGAAGTTTTTACTCCCGAGCCGTTGGTCTTTAGACTTCCCTCCTTTCCCCAATAGAGATTTGACCTGGGCTGTATGACAAAAGCGTTAGATTTCGCCGATCATAGAATTGAAATTGTTCTATAAAGGCCGGAGCAAACTCTTAAGCATAAGATTTAGGTTATTGCTGAGAATTCCATTCCTCAATAAAGATAATCTATCGATCCATCAGCCCTGCAGAGACTATTATAGTCCCGGAATGGATATGTTTAAGTTGACAATAATATAAACTCAAACTCGCAAAATGTCAAGTACTTTCGGTGGATTTTTTCAATTTTTTTTTAAAATGAATACCCGATAAAAAGAACCAAAAAGCATTGAGCTGACGAAACAAATCTTAAATCAGTTGAACCTGACACCGTAGGTTGATCTAATCAGGAAAAATCTTGGACTGAGAAAGCAAGTGGTTAATTATAAAAGATCAATGAAGACAAAACGACCTCCGTATAATTAATTGAGAGACAAAGAATTGATTTTTTGGCACATTTGATGGATTTTAATTCTGAGTTATATCGATCATGTGAGAAAAATCAAAAAAGGGCAAAAAAGACTTGACAGAATTGGAATTTAGCCTTAAATTAAAGGTGTGGACAAAAAGTCGGGTTTGTTCACTCAACAGAGCTTATCTTCCTCGCTTTTTAGGAACGTTAGTAATTTTCTAAAATTCAGTCTTGTAGGTATGAAGATGATTACCTTTCCCTTGCATCCTAATTAAGGAGGTAAATTCGAGATGAGACGCTCAGATCTGAAGTCTTCTTTCAGTCCGGGATTTTCCGTTATCAAGAAAATCCTGGCTCTGATTGTGCTGGGTTGTGTTTTGGTATTCTTTGGTTTGGTATATGCTGGAGAAGAATTCGATCCTAACGATCCTTGTGGAGAGCATCCTTGGGATGAGTCTCAGTCTGATCCTGATCACCAACCTCCAATAGCTACCAAGATAGGAGATATGATAATGCTCCCGAGTAGCGGTTTTGGTGGATGGATCATAATTTGCTCTCCTAAGCTTGAGCAGGAGAATTTTGAAAAGGATCAGGTTCAGAGTCATTCTTCGGGCAGACATCAGGCCAAACTTTTCATATTCTTTTAATCTCCTGTTGAGTTGCCCAAAACACAATTTGTTAAACTGACCGCAGAAAGATGGAAAGCCTGGACAGAAGGATCGACCATATCAAGTCTTTGGTTGCCAGGAAAGACATCGAAAAAGCAAAGGCGGAGTTAGATAAACTGAAGAAGGGAAAGGGAGGGCTCTCCGTGCACGAAGGGGAATTGTATTATCTGGAGAGCCTAATCTTATACAATTTAGCTCAATACCATGAGGCTTTAGAAAAGGCCAAAAAGGCTTATGAGCTTCTCAAATACACCTCCAGACACAGAAACATTGCCCAGGTGCAACACCTCTTGGGCAATAATTTTATTGCCATAGGAAATCTAAAGCAAGGAGAGGTGGAGCTTAGAGATGCTTTGGCATCTTACCGCAGGGTGGGGGATGAGGCCGGATTCGCTGACGCCCAAAACAAACTGGCTCAAATATTCTTCATCAAATCCGAATACGACCGAGCCATCCAATCCTTAAATGAAGCTATTGACCACGTTAGAAGGACAAAAAATCATGGTCCCATGGTTGGACTTTTTCTGGGCAACCTGGGAAGAATTAATCTTCTCTTGGGTGAATGGACCAAAGCTCAGAAGCATTTCCATGATAGCATCAAGCAGAATGAGATGGTCAACAACCAGGCCAGCATTTGCCGCAATCTGCTTTCCTTAGGATATATAGCTCAGTTGCAAAGAAAATTCAAACAAGCACATGACTTCTACCAGAAAGCTTATGAGATTACTCAGAAAAGCGAGCTGAAAAGAGAAAGAGCCATCTATTACGAATACTCTGCAGAATTGGCTTTAGAACAGAGGGACTTTGATAAAGCCTCTGAGCACCTCTCATCCGCCTTCCAGATAGGGGAAGAGGCAGCACCCCAAGGCAGCTTGCTCTGTCAATCTTACCGTATCCTGGCACAGCTTCAACTTAGCATCGGCAAGCTTAACCTGGCTGAGAGTTCTTGCCAGAAATCTTTGGAGATTTCAAAACCCTTAAGTGAGAAATTAGAAGAGGGGATAGTCGGTCGTATCCTGGGTGAAATCTACGCTCTGAAGAACAACAAAAAGCTCTCCTCACACTATTTTAATCTTAGCATTGATCATCTGGAAAAAATCGGGAGTAAATTTGAATTAGCCAAGAGCTATCTTAGGGCAGGGGATTCCGGCGTGTTGGAGCCACAAGAAGCCTTGGATCTTTTGAAAAAAGCAAAAAGGACCTTCAAGGAACTGAAGGCTGATTATTATCTGGGGTTGACCGAATTTGCTCAGGCCAAGGCTCAATTTCAAAATGAAGATTACGACAGAAGCATAGAATTACTGAACAAGAGTGAAAATCTGTTCGAGAGATTGAAGAGGGAAGATCCTGCGGCAGAGGAGAAATTGGCTGAAATCTCCGCTTTCCGGCAGGTCCTGGAAAGGGCACTTTCCGAAAAAAGCCTCACCTTTGGAAACCAATACAATATTTTCAAAAGATTTCTCTCTGAGGTCGAATATAAAGGCATTCAGGATGATGGAGTGAACCGGAGCTTGGAGGTTTTGGCAAAAAGGATTCAGGCTGAACGAGGCTTAATCCTGCTAAAAGATGGAGAAGGGAAAGAACTCTCATTAGCTTCTGCTTTCAATCCTTACCAAGACGATGAAATCGGTCAGATCATATCCAGCTTCTCCAAGCGCATCTTTGATTCTACCCTCGGCGATATGGGCTCTACCGTAGGTGCCGAGGATGAATTTTTCTCTCTGAGAAAACCTATCATCTCCACCACGGGTGACTCGAGTTTGATTTCCGAGAATGGGATGAAGATCGGGTGTTTCTTGGTGATCCCTCTGAAAATAGGAGAAGAGGTTAAGGGGATTCTTTACTTGAGCCGCGACAAAAATGGCGTTTTTACAAAATCCTTCGGACAAAATGAGCTCAACCTGGCGGTAGCTTTCGCAGACGTGATCGCTTTAAAGCTGACTGAAATTGAAAACAAGAAACTGGAGGAGGAGAATCTGAGGTTAAGGGCACAATTGAAAGAGAAATCTGCCTTCTCCAATGTGATCACCCAAAGCTCGGAGATGCTGGAGCTCTTATGGAAGCTTTCGCAGGTGAAGGACTCCAATCTTTCGATTCTCTTGGAGGGTGAAACCGGAACCGGGAAGGATCTGATTGCAAAGGCGGTTCATTACAACAGCAATCGAAAGGACAAAAAATTTGTGGCTGTCAACTGTGCCGCCTTGCCCGAGGCTCTTCTGGAAAATGAGCTTTTTGGACATAAGAAAGGTGCCTATACCGGGGCTTCACAGGACAAAAAGGGTCTTCTGGAGGAGGCGGACGGAGGCACTTTGTATTTAGACGAAATAACCGGTATCTGCCCCACCACCCAGATAAAGCTTTTAAGAGCTCTGGAGGACAAAGAGATAACCCGCTTGGGTGAAACCAAACCAAGAAAGATCGACATTCGGGTGATCTCGTCTACCAGCCAGAGTGTAAAAGAACAGATTGAAAAGGGACATTTCCGGAAAGATCTATTTTTCCGCCTGAATACCATGCATGTCAAACTGCCTCCTTTAAGACAGAGAAGGGAGGATATTCCTCTTCTGATCAAGCATCTCATTGATACCCACTCGCCCAAGGGTGAATCTGGGTTTTCCAAACTTTCTCCCGCCATAATGGAATTACTCGCCAACTATGATTGGCCCGGCAACATCAGGGAGCTGGAGAATGAGGTCAAAAGGCTGGTGGCTATAAAAGGAGGGGAGGCTATTGTCGCCTCAGATATACTTTCAGAAAAATTAGGAACAAAAGAAGATGTAGGCTTGCAAAACCTCTCCCTATACCAGAGAGTAGCTTTGCTGGAGAAACAGCAGATTTTACAAGCTTTGGTGGAAAACAATTGGGTCAAGAAAGCGGCCGCTTCCTCTTTGCATATCCCCGAATCCTCCTTGAGATTTAAGATCAAACAGCACAAGATAAAAATACCCAGTAACACATAAAATCGAACTCAGGTTAGTGTAAGATGCCACCTTCCCCCAATCTGGGGATCTTCGACAGGTGGTATTTTTGTTTATCCCAGTAGTCACCGTTGGCAGACAAGTTCTGTGTGTTCTATAAAAAGAATTCAGAAAAAGGCTTGACAAACAAAAATCACCTGGCAAATTATAAGTGGAGGAAGGTAAAACCAATTACTTTAGAAGAAGGAGAAAAAAGGGGAACAGATAGGAATGTCTGTTTGAACCTATTTTTACGTTAGAAATCCAAAGTTGTGACCTTTAACCTTATACCTTAAACCTTAAACCTAAAACCTTTTTGAAAAAGTGAGGTGTAACATGAAAAGCTTACTTAAACCAGTAGGATTGGTGATTGTATCTGCTCTTTTGATCTTCTTCGGGGCACAGCTTTTGTTCACGCAAGAAACAAAGCCAATTAGACCAACAAGACCACCCAGAACCCAGGATACGACTAAAGTCCGCGAACCTGTCCAAAAGGAGACCTACGTTTCTAAAGTGATCCTACAGGCCTCTTGGGCAGAGAAGAATTTAGTTGATGATGGAGAAGAATCACCCTCGGGACAATTTGGGATACGAGTGTATTCAGTTCCGGAGTCATTGAAGGAATTTGGAGATGCGCCACCACCAGAAGGACCGACTTCGTTTACCGTAGCACCCAACGGAGACATATACATTACTGATCCGCTGAATGGACGAATTCAGATATTTGATGCAAATGGAAACTTCGTCTCCGTTATTCATATTCCGCCCCTCGAGAGGGGTAAATCCGTTCCCGAGGAGTCGGATTCTGCCAGGGTAGAGAGGTTGAGACGAGCAGGTAAGCTGCCAAAAGATGGTAAAGTGCCACCAAAGCCAAAGACCACAAATTGGTATAAATCCACGACGACGAGTCTAATTTGTGCCGACCGGAGCAACAACGTTTATCTTCTACGGGCGGAAGGTTATACCAACCAATCTCTGTACAAATATGACCAACAAGGTAAATTGCTGGCTACCTATCCATTTTTTCCAGAAGTCCGAATTGGGGGGGGGGACAAATTGTATTGCGATGATTCGGGTAGATTATTTTTCGAGTATTCAAGAAAAGAGTCAGACAAAATCATACTCTCTCCAAAAGAGGAGCTTTTATTAAAGAGACCATACGCCGGGTATACGTTCCAAATTGGGACTGCAGATCGGGTATTTAGTTCCGAAGAGCAGAAAACCACCCTAAGAAGGGAAACTAGAGGAATCCCTGACATGAGTAAGATTAAGGAACAAGCCTGGAAAAAATTACCTGGTGAGTTTTGGGGTCCAATGATTTGGGGTTATGAGTATGTTGACGAAAAAGGAAACTTTTATCGTTACTGGTCAACTAAAGAGGGAATTACTATAACCAAATGGTCTAAACAATAACTATAGTGATTTGGGATTTCACTGGCAAAGAGACTATCCCGTAGAGCGGGATCCGCCTCTGGCGGAAAAGAATTAGGTAGTTCGGCAAGCCCCAAACCGATACGGTTCGGGGCAAGCTCACTACAAGAGGGGTGAAGTCATGAAAAGAGTATTTTCAGTATTTTTGGTTTTTTTGATTGTCGAAATTATATGCTTGGGCAATCCTAAAATCTGGGCAGAAGAGGGGGATTTAGCTGAAACAAAAAGTAAAGTGGAAACTCAAAGGATTCTTAAATTAAGAATTGAAATCAAAACCGAAAAGGAGGAAAGGATTGTCCGAGAGATGGGTTTGGAGTGTGAATGGGGCGGGAATGTCGAAGACTCTGAGCTAAGTCGAAGAGAAGCTGTGTGTAATGCCTCTGTTAAACAAATGGATCAATTGAAACAAGCGGGCATTGAATTTGAGGTGCAAAGAGAAGGAATAAGAAGAGAAAACAGGCGTCCAGATTATGAAGGAGGAAAAGAGAACAAAGGAGTTGTCTGGGGGCAGGACAGCACTAACTACTCGATTCCCTACCAGGATTGGACCTATAGCCCGATTACTATCACTTTAGCGCCCACAGGCGCTACCGTTGCCTGGATCGATGTGCACTTTGAGGTTATTCATACCTACATAGGCAATCTGGCTATTGACCTGACTGATGAAGATCTTGGACACGAGTATAGGTTATGGGATTACTGGGGCGGGTCACAGGATAATATTGATACGACCATAGAGTACATCACCTTTTTCAATGGAGAACCAGTCAACCAAACCTGGAAGCTGTGGGGATGGGATTGCTGTGTTGGAGATACCGGCTATATAGACTATTGGTGGATCCAGATTTGGTATGAGGACCTTCCCGACCTCATAGTGCAAAGCCTCACTGCCACAGATTATATGCCCACTCTAAAAAATTTTCAAAAAAATGCTTGACAATGGAACAAGAACTTTTTGAACTTAAATGGGGACGAAAAAAACACTTAAAAGGAGTAGAAAAAGGAGGGGAAAGGTATGCCTATGGTGTTGAAGCGGTTAACATATGTCTTTGTGAGAACTTTTGAAAAGAAGAAAACATTTAACCTTTTAAACAGGAGGCTTAAGCCATGCTGAAAAGATTTTTCCCAAAAGGGCTTATTGTGAGTCTTTTAGTTTTATCTGGTTTGGCGCTGGTTCTGTTTGTTTATGGTTCTACTCAACAGAATGAAGGGGATTCTACCCGACCTGAGCTCAAATTTGTGCGGGCTAAGATTGGATGGAGAGACGCTAAAGACTTACAATACCTGAAAGGGATGGGGATTGAGTGCCCTAAAAGCGGGGAATGTATAGTTATTATCACAGAGGCACAAAGGAGGCAAATAGAGAAAGCTGGGCTTAAGGCAAAGGCTCTGACTGGACTTCGTCCGGACAAAGGACCAAATCTAGTGGAATACAAGATAGTAAGAGAGGTTGATTTGAAAGCGGATGGGGTGGAGACTATTGTTTTCGGACCTAAAAAGGACAAAAGTTCTGCATTATCTGAGCTTGTGCTGGGTCTGAATGGGACGGATAACGAAGTTTGCGTTTATGATTCCAATTTCAATCTTATACATAAGATGCATCTTCGTGACGCCAGTTTTTCGAGAAACCTCAGATACATAGGAGGAATAAAATTTGAGAAAGTCCCGCAGGATGTGACAGAGATGGGATCATACAAATTTGAGCTCTTTGATTACACCGGGAAGAAACTATGGGAATTGGAAAGGGAGTTACATTACGATGCGTCATACAACGGGTATTCCATCTCCAGTAACGGAACAGTAGTTGAAGGGGATTGGAATGGAATCTTGACGTTTTATGATCAGAAAGGAAACGAAAGAAAAAAGGTTCAACTTTATCGTGGAACCGGCGATATTGGAGGGCAAGGCATGACAGGGCAATTCTCTGAAGATGGAGAATATCTATTCGAGATAGCACATGACGATGTCGATCACGTCTTCGGAGTAGGGAAGGGTGTTATGCTTTTCACTTCTAACGGCGAAGAACTATGGAGATTTGCTATTGAAGAGAACGGAGGGGAGGGGCTAGGTATTTCCAATCAGGGGAATTATATGATAGTATCTGCTTTCGTTTGGCCTGTCCCCGATACCGGATTTAAAGCTAGCACATACCTTTTATCGCAAACAGGTAAGTTGATAAAAAGATATGATAACCTATATACTGGCAGAATATGCTTTTCTTCCAATGAGAAGTACGCTTTCCTCGCTCATCAGAATACCCCATTTTTGACCGAGTTAAACTCAGGAGAGGTGATATCTCAATGGTGGAAGCCGAAGATGGCAAGCCAATATGATATTAATTTTAATTCCGTGGATATTGCTGAAGATGTCAAAATTTTAGGGTTAATCTCCTGTTACCCGGGTGTCGAAAAACTGGTTCAAGATAAAGAGGGGAACGTTAGGGTATTGATGATCGGCTTCGATGGCAGTAAGGTCTGGTCCGATATTTTCCCCTCTGAAGAAGGTCGTTCGTTGTCACCAGTAAATTTGCGCTTATCTGATGATGGGAAACAGATGATTATTCAGATTGGGTCGAAAATAATGGTTTATCAACAAGCGGAGTAACCGTCAGGTTTTTGGCAAAATAAATTTTTGTCCTGCTACGGATCCGGAATTCGGACATTTCAAATAGCAAAAACAGAGTTTCTGCACTCGGTACTAAAGGCAAAGATAAATCTTTGCACTCCAGAGGAGGGATGAACGATGAAAAAATGGATTTTGCTTTCATCAGGTGTCGCCCTTTTTATTTTATTGGGCATAGCTGTTTTTGTCCCGGTGGAGGGGCAAAGGCAGGTCGGAGATCCCGAACAAAGCGGGAACGTCTCCAAAAAGCCGCTTTATCCAAAACAGATGGAGATGATAAAACAAAAGATCAAGTCTGGTGAAGATTTTATCTGGCTGGACACAGATAATAAGGGCAGCTTTTCGTGGTGGGGTTATCTTACTTACCCAGGCCAGTGGCATTATTTTCCTCTGGGATGTGGAGAAGGGTATCTCGAAATCCATCTGACCAATATCCCTTCAGGTTCTGATTATGATCTTTATCTTTTTGATTGTAATGCGGTGGAGCTTGCCCGCTCCGACTATGGGGGTAACAGCGATGAAGAGATAATTTATTAGGTTACTCCTAATCTTTATGTTATAGGAGTCTACTGCTATAGCGGGGGAAGTTCTACGCAACCTTATCATCTGTATGGCACTTATGTAAGCCCTCCCAAACTGCCGGATCTGATTTTACTGAGCCTAACTTCCAGCGATTATACTCCCATAATAGGAGAACAAATCACCATCACCTTGACTGTTGGAAACCAGGGAGACACCATCTCTTCTGGGTTCTGGACAGACCTTTTCTTGAATGAAATGTTTCCCCCTGGTGTTCCGTCCACCGGCGATTATTATTGGTGGACCTGGTCTTTGGACCCCGGTTACAGTGTCCAATTCAGTCAAGTAGTTACCAATAATGAAGTAGAAACCTGGCATATGTATGGACTAACTGATTCCTATGGGGAAGTGACTGAGGAGAACGAATGCAATAATCTCGCAGGTCCAGTGGATGTAACCTGGTATGGTCTGCCCGATCTGGTGATTGATGACATATGGGTGTCTAATTCTTCTCCGTTTATGGATGAATATATCGATGTGACCGTAACCATAAGGAATCAAGGGGGACCCATAGATGGAACTTTCCGAACTGATCTATACTATAACCGATCCACTCCTCCTCCCCCCTATACCCCGGGCAATAGATCTTTTTCTAAAACTGGGTTAGGGGCAGGGGAATCATATTACTACACCTTTTACAATATTTCTTATCAATCACCCTACTTGTGGAAGATGTGGGTATATGTAGATTCCTGGCTGAACATTTCAGAGGACAACGAGAATAACAATATTGGAGGACCAGTGAGCATTTTCTGGAAGGAGCGTCCGATTTCTGATGACTATGGTTGGCCCATTCACCCCTCTAATCAACAACATGCAATCAGCGGGACTTTCATGGAGTGGAGATCCACGGGCGATTACGGACATCATTTTCATGATGGTATAGATATACCTGCTTCGGAAAATACACCTGTTTATTCTGTCTCAGCAGGACATACCCAATTCGTAACTGATCAGTCTGGTGATACCGTGGGTCTATATGTCGACAAATTTCTTTATTATCATATAAAGGATTTTACAATGCCACAAGATGGCGGATGGGTCAACAGTGATTCGTTAATCGCGAAGATACAGACCAATCACCTTCATTTTAATGATGGACAAAATCAAGAAGAGGTTAACCCTCTTCGGGAGTATGGGATAACACCTTTCACCGATAATATTAATCCTATATTTTACAGTAATCCGATAACTTTAAGAGAGGATGATCCCAATGTAGGAGGGTGGGATGGTGGGGCGGATGGTGCGATAATTGATAAGGACAGCGTGTATGGGAATGTGGACATCATCGTGCACGCCAAAGACGAAATCGACGCAGGAAGAAGAGTGGGGCTCTATGCCATCAGCTATCAAATCTGTGATCAGGATTGCTGGCCGCTCTCCGGCGAGATTTTAAATTTCGTGTTTGACCAATGGGAAAGCAATTATTACGTCAACTTCATCTACGCAGATACCTTTGATTATATCATCACCAATCAGATTACCTCCAACGGCTATTGGAACACCACCGGCTGGAGTGATGGAACGTATTGTCTTCGCATCAATGCCTACGACATCGTCTCTTTTTACAAGAAGTTCGTGCTGAAAGATACGACCAAACTGAACGTAGCCCATTGTTTTCTGGAAGATGTAGAAGTCAAAAATGGAGGAAACCATAATCCGGAGATTGAGGGGCATTTGCACTGCAAGTATCCTTATGATGAGTGTAATGAATGCATTAAATACGGACAGGAGTTCGTATTGGAGATAACAGCCACTGACCCGGATGGAGATTCCATGTATTATGAATGGTATGCTGATTGGGGATGGTTCATAGTAGATGAGGAGACCACCTATTGTGACACCATAGCGGAAAACTTCATCACCTATCTGGCCCCCAGCTTCTGCCCACCAGGGTATGATGAGTTGTCGGTAACTGTTCACGACGTTCGTGGTGGCTGGGCCTCCACCGAGGGCTACCTTGGAGTATATGACCTTGGAACCAACTGTCTTTGTGGGGATGTTAATGGTGATGGGAGCATAAATTCGGCTGATATAGTGTGCCTCATCGATTACCTCTACAAAGGGTTCCTTCCTCCTTACCCCTTAGAAAAAGCAGACGTTAATAACGATTGTATGGTCAAGGGTGATGATCTAACATATTTGATAAATTATATGTTCAAAGGTGGACCTCCTCCAGAATGCGGTTGGATTTGTCCATCTCAGAAGCTCGTTGAATCCTTTTGATGCGAGTTCTGCACCTTGAGCTTGGCAATTTCTCTTCTGATAGAGCAAGTCTTGTCTCCGATTTCCTTTCAGATATGAGACCCTACCAGACACTCCTTCAGAGTAGTCAGAATCATATCAATGTGTCCAATTTTCCCGCAGTCAACTGCGGCCTTTATAATCCTTTGTTAAAGAAGACTTTAGATAATTGGCGGCAAGAGCCTCAAATTTTTGGACGCAAGATATTGCGGTTAGGGGTCTCTTCAGATTATTGTTTTGTTTCGTTTTCTAAGGTATATCATGGAAAGACAAGAAGTTAAAGAAGATGAACGGTTTGAATTTCGTCTTAGGAGAACGGCACGGATTTTGTTATATATAAGGATGTCATTCCCTTTCTTCACTTCTAAACTCCCCGGCTTTGTCCGCTGTCTCGAGGGCGAGCGGACAAAGCTTTTTATTATTTGGTTTGGCATAAGCAATGGAATAATTCTTCTCATTTTCCGCTCCTTCGACCCTGAGGTCTCACTTCGTGCCGCACTTCGTCCTGCCCTTCGGTCCCGCACTTCGTACCGAGACTCAGTGTCGAGGGAAGACCTCAGGGTCGAGGGAAGACTCAGTGTCGAAGGAAACTCACTCAGTACGAGGCAGGACCGAAGACGCCGTCCCTTGAGCGAGGTTGAAGCGAGCGCGAAGCAATCTCGCTTTCATATAAGTCTGTGAGCTGGAGATTGCCTCGTCGCCCATTCCGCCATAGGCTGATCTGACTATGTCAGAATGGACTCCTCGGTATGAACCGCATGGTTCATACCTCGCAAGAACATTGAAGGGTTTCTAAACAATCTCTTTAACGCAACTCAAATAATCTAAATTGAAAGGGATGATTTGATCGTATTTATTTTGTGTGAATTGCTGCACTTTGAGGTCAGATTCACAGTTAATGGCTCTTTCTTGAAGTGTTTTAAGCAAACAGGATGAGATTCCGATATATGATATATGAGCTACTACGGCTATAGAAGTTTCAGCTTTGGGCCGGGAGGGATCACCAAAGCGGTGAAATATCTGCTGTTGGTGAATGTGGGAGTCTTTTTCTTGGAATTTCTCTGGGGGGCGCAGTTGATTTATGTGTTCGGTCTCACACCCGCCTTGATTAAGAAGGGCCTAATCTGGCAGCTGGTCACCTACATGTTTCTGCATGGAGGCTTCTTTCATATTCTTTTCAACATGTTTGCTTTATGGATGTTCGGGTGCGATATAGAAAGGGCTTGGGGGACTAGAGAATTTTTAAAATATTATTTTATCACCGGCGTGGGAGCGGGACTTTTTACCTTCTTTCTCTCCTTCAATTCCCATATTCCCACCATAGGAGCATCCGGTGCCATTTTCGGAATCTTGGTAGCTTTTGCCATGATGTTTCCGGATAGACCCATTTATTTGTATTTTCTGCTTCCCATAAAAGCGAAATACCTGGTCATTTTCTTTGCCGTGATTGAATTTTTGGCATCCTTCCGCCATACCTCTGACGGAATCGGACATTTCGCCCATTTAGGCGGGATGGTCATAGGATATATTTACATAAAAAGCGACTGGAGACTTTCTTCGTTTTTCCGATTATCACGATACTTGGGGTATCTGAGGGAGCTAAGACTCAGGCATAGAATGAAGGTTATAAACAAAAAGAGAGAGAGGGAACAAAGGCTTTTGGAGAGGGTGGATCAGATCCTGGATAAGATAAATCAGGTCGGGTATGAAAATCTGACCAAAGAGGAGAAAAAGAGCTTAGAGGAAGCCAGTCAACTCTTGTCTCAACAGTCTGAAAGAAAATGACGAATGACGGATGAGGAATGACGAGTAAAACCTGGTATGCTTATTTATCATTGGCTATGGTTTGACCTGCTCACCACAAGTTTGTCATCCGTCATTGAAGTTTAGAGGCATTCATGGGCAAAAAGATATTGGTGGCTGATGATAGCCCCACCACAAGGAAGGTAGCTGAATCCTTGTTGAAAAAGCAGGGATATGAGGTTTTTTGTGCCGAAGATGGGGCTTCTGCTTTAGGCATGGCGAAGACTAACAAGCCGGATTTGATCTTTTGGGATGCTGCCCTGCCGACGATAGATGGGTATCATATCTGTGAGGAGCTAAAAGGAAATGAGGAATTGAAAGGCATACCTGTGATAGTCCTTTTGACCAGAGATCAGGAGAAGAAAGAGGAGGAATTAAACCTTATCGGTGCGGATGCTTTCTTGGTGAAGCCTTTCAATCCCAACGATATTCTAAAAACCGTAGAGAGATTTTTTAAGAAAGAGATTCCTGGCGAGGGGGATGAGCTGGGGATTCACCCTGAGCAGGAAAAATCAAAAAGTGAGCTTATTGGTGCAGAAGAGAAGTCCGGCGTTGATAAAACCGAGGCGAACACAGCTCCGTTGGAAAAAGAGGAAGAAGAGGATGAATCGTTGGACATCTTGGAGACCAGTGACTTTGTGGAAAGCCTGGAAGCGGGTTCCTCCGATTCAGATGCAATAGAGCAACACGGATTTGAGTGGTTTATGTCGGAACTAAAAAAAGAGATGGAAAAGATCGGAGAAGAAGATAGGAATGGTAGGCAGGAGTCAAAGGAAGAAGTCATTTCAACTGAAATAACCTCCTTAGAACAGGAAGAATTAAACAAAGAAGTAGAAGAGAAAAGAGATGCCAAAGCATACGAGGTTCATAGAGACCAAAAAGGATATGAGGGTTTTTTGGATGAGCTAGCAGAGAAGTCAAAAGAGCCACAGGCTGAGAAATCTTTAGACCATAGAATCCCCACCATAGACTATGATAAAATTATTCAAGATCTGATAGAAAAAATTTCCGCAAAAGTTGCCCAAGAGGTGGCAAGAAAAATCGATTTGAAAGTTTTGAAAAAGACGGTTAGAGATGAAGTTGAGAAGTTGAGAAAAGAAGGAATTGAAGTCACCTGAGAACCAAGACCGTGCTAGAGATCATCGAATATTTCATTAGGATGCTCCGTTGTTTATTCTCACCTACAAATTTTTCTCCTTACAGCTCGTAGTTTAGGTTAATAGTGTCTTTTCATACGTTGCTCCAGAGGAGTGTATGGAAAATCTTTCTTTGTTTCAGGAAAACATCTCTTTGTTTGCCGCTTTCACTGCTGGGATCATCTCTTTTATCTCGCCATGTGTTTTACCTTTAATCCCTGCTTATCTTTCCTTCATCTCCGGGGTTTCAGTTGAGGAGATGAAGAGTCGGGATAGAAAATCGGAAGTGTTAAAAAAAGTAAGCTTGAACACGATTCTGTTCATTCTGGGATTCTCTGTGGTTTTCGTGGCTTTGGGTGCATCTGCCACTTTCTTCGGGGAATTCCTGCTGGCCAAGCTTTCCCTCTTCAACAAAATTGCGGGTGTAATCATTATGATTTTGGGCGTGCATCTTCTGGGAGTATTCCGGATTCGTTTTTTGGATTACGAAAAGAGATTTCATACCAAGAGCAGATCCTTGGGTCTCTTTGGTTCCTTTTTGGTAGGATTGGCTTTTGCTTTCGGTTGGACCCCATGCATTGGACCCATATTGGCGGGAATCTTGCTTGTGGCTTCAAATCAGGATACCGTGACAAAGGGGGTGGTTCTTTTATCTTCCTATTCCTTGGGATTGGGCATTCCCTTCTTTGTGACCGCAGTGAGCTTTCATACCTTCTTGTCGGTATTCGGTTGGATAAAAAAGCACTTCCGAACGGTGGAAATCGTCAGCGGCGTATTCTTGATTATTGTGGGATTTTTGATATTCATTGGCTCCTTCAGTTCCCTGACAGGATTTCTGGTTCGGTGAATCCTTTAGTTCTCCTGTTTAGAAAACCTATCGATAAACGACAAATAGCAAAGATAAGAAATCCGTTTCAATTTGAAGCAGTGGTACCATTGTAGTTGCCCAATTTATTGGGCGACAAAAAAACCGAAAGAGTCAGATGAGGAAAAATCATAAGAAGATCGAGAATCCAGTCACTCGCCGGGATTTCATCAAAGGATCAGTGGGGACGGTTTTTCTGTTAGGTTTGTGCGATTTCAGTTGGGCAGAGGCTTTGGTGCCAACTGGGGAAAAAAAGCAGAGTTTCCCCGATTTGGCCCAGGTCACCAACGGATCCCCAGCTGTGATGACTCGTAAAGCCATGGAGCTTTTGGGCGGAATGAAAGAATTCGTCTCCAAAGGTGACATTGTGGTGGTCAAGCCCAACATTGGGTGGGACAGAAATCCCCAGCAAGCAGCTGATACCAACCCGGAGGTGGTTGCTGAAGTGGTGAAGATGTGCCTGGAATGTGGGGCCAAGAAGGTGAAGGTTTTTGATCGGCCTTGTAATACCGCTTCCCGCTGTTATGAAAATTCGGGCATAAAGAAAGCGGCAGAAGACGCAGGAGCAGAGGTAAGCTATATGGTGGATGCTGGCTTTTCCGAGATGAAATTTCCTCAAGGTGAGGCTTTGAAAAAATGGGAGATGTATAAACCGGCTATCGAGGCAGACATTTTGATCAACGTTCCCATTGCCAAGCATCATGGGCTGTCCAAATTGACCTTGGGTATAAAGAACCTGATGGGCATCATGGGAGGTGACAGAGGAAAGATACATTGGAAGATCGATGACTATTTAGCTGATTTGGCGAATTTCGTCCGTCCAAAACTGACCATACTGGATGCCTATAGAATATTGGTCAGAAACGGTCCCCAGGGTGGAAGTTTGAAAGACGTAAAGGAAGCAAAGACCATCATTGCCGGAAAAGACATCGCCACCGTGGATGCTTATGGAACCACTTTGTTCGACATGAAGCCGACGGATTTGCGCCATGTGGTCAAGGCAAATAAATTCGGCTTGGGCGAAATCGATTTGGATAAAGTGAACATAAAAAAAGTCAGCCTGTAAATCGGGAAGGGAGAGCTTTTGTTGGAGTGTCAAGCTTCAGCTTGACCTGAAATTTTTTAAAAGATAATGAGCTTTTAGAAGGTTCACCTAAAGGTGAACACTCCATTATGTCTTCATGTAATAGTTTTTCATATGTCTCTGTGTAAAACCCTAAGAGACTGACTCGTCTTCAGAATTTAACGTGTAAGCCTTTTATGAATTGAGGGGGAAAATTTGAAAACCACTCGACGGATTTCGCAGATATTCTTTCTTCTGTTCTTTCTCCTTCTCTTTCTTTCAGCTACATACCCTTTAAAGTTTAAGATCCCTGTGGATTTTTTCTTTAGAATGGATCCCCTTCTTGCCATCTCCTCTATGGTCTCGGCTCGCGCTTTCATCAATACTTTCATCTGGGCTTTTTTCATATTGATTTTGACCGTTCCTTTGGGCAGATATTTTTGCGGATGGATTTGTCCTTTAGGAACAACCTTGGATTCGGTCAGCTTCATTTTCAAGAAAAAAGCAGGAAAGAGCTATAAAAAAATCAGATGGCTGAAATACGCTATTTTGATTTTCCTTTTGATTGGTGCAGTTTTCTCCTCACAACTGGTTTGGTTTTTCGATCCACTGGCTTTGTTAGCCAGATCATTGACCCTGACAATCCTTCCTATCATAACTGTGATCACCAACGGTCTGTTAGCCTTGTTATTCGATGTAGATTTCTTGCAAGATCCGCTCATCAAAATGCAGGGCTTTTTCTCCTCTACATTCTTGCCCACCGAACTTACTTTCTTCCGGATGTCCGGTTGGGTTCTTTTAATCTTTTTGGCCGTGGTGCTTGCAGAATTCGTCTCTCGGAGATTCTGGTGTAGAAATGTTTGTCCTTTAGGTGCACTTCTGGCTTTTTTCTCCAAGTTTCAGATTTTGAGAAGAAAGGTTAAGACAGGTTGCACTGAATGTGGCGATTGCGAAAAGCTCTGTAAGATGGATGCGATAAAAGAAGATTTCAGATCAACAGACGACGTAGAATGTATTCAGTGCTTCAATTGTGTGAAAGCCTGTCCGCCTGCCGTTACCACCATCAATTTCAAAGGAGTGATAAAGCCTTATAGATTTGATCTTAAAAGAAGAAGAGTAGTTGCTTCCGCTTTTGCCGGGTTGGTTTCGGTGGGCATCTTGAAGACAAGTTTTGTCGGGAGAAACTCTAAGACAAATCTGATCCGACCTCCTGGGGCAAGAGAGGAAAATGAATTCTTGGACCGCTGCATCCGTTGTCATAAATGCATCAAGGTCTGTTCTGCATCTGGAAGATTCCTGCAGCCGGCATTCTTGGAGGGTGGATTGGAGGCAATGTGGACTCCTCTGGGGGTTGCCCGTTATGGCTACTGCGAGTTCAACTGTGTGATGTGCACCGAAGTCTGTCCCACAGATGCCATTCACGAGCTGGACGTGGAGACCAAGAAGAAAACTGTGATTGGTTTAGTTTACATAGATAGAGACAGGTGCATTCCTTGGTATAAAAATGAAGACTGCATAGTGTGCCAGGAGCACTGCCCCACTCCACAAAAGGCAATTGAACTAAAGCAAGAGAAAGTAATTCATTTTGATGGATCAGAAAGATTGGTTAAGCGTCCTTATGTTAGAGAGGATTTGTGCATCGGCTGTGGGATCTGCGAAACTAAATGTCCCATTGAAGGAAAATCCGCTATAATCGTCACTCCTCAGGGCGAACAGAGATGGAGTGATTGAGTTTTGAGAGTTGCGACCTCACCCCTATTCCCTCTCCTACGAGGTCGTGTCACAATGTAGTGGTGCTATTTATCGCACACAAAATATCGTGTGATTATTTTGAGAAATGTGTTTATGACACGGTTTCTACGAGGAGAGGGGAAAAACCGGGTGGGTTTTCTTTCTTACCAAAGTGCTTTAGCTTCGCATCGAAAGGAAAAAAACTCTTGCTTTCTGTAGGGGAATTTCGTAAAATAATAATACAATTGCAGCTAGAGGATCGTCTTCAGGGAAGAAGAGTTTGAGTTTGGGCTTGCATGGGAAGTTTTAGGAGTTGAGGAGGGAGCTCGGATACATCGGACGTAAAAGAGAATCCTTTATCTACCGCCTCTTTATTCGTGATCGTCTGAGCTCCCCCTCTAAAATCCAGCAGTATGGAATGACGGGCAGCTCTCCTGCCAAAGGCGGGATCGCAACCCGACCTGCAAGACTGGGGTGTTCACCTTTAGGTGAACCATATAAAAGCTATTTGTCTTCTAAAAGGTTCGGTCAAGCTGAAGCTTGACACTCCAGAATCAGCTTTACCTTTAGTCGGATTTGGAAATCCGGCGTATGCAACTCAAACTCTTTCCACACCCAGACTCTTATAAAATCATTTCAAGAATCAACCAATGTCATATGTGCATCTTTTAAGAATGGTAATCTGTTCATCTCCGTCAACTGTCAATGTAATGGTCTTGCCCATTTCTTCGCTTTGGAAGTAACAACGGAATTCAATGCTTATAATATCACCCCCCTTAAAAGAGGCCCCATCTTCTATCATGTTTCGTAAAGTGTAAGATGTTCCATTTTCGACATACTTAAATAGGTCTATATGAACACTTTCATGGTTACGCTTGTGGGTATAGCTATCGAGTCTGACTTGTAAACCTGATTGATTCTTAAATTCAACTATTCCAGGTTTCAATACCTTTTGCTTAGATTCCGTGGCTTTTTTTGAGCACGATGCGAACAACAAAACAAATAACATGGGCAAGAGTATAATTCTGCGAACCTTTTTCATTTTTCTCTCACTGCAACTTTTTCCGCGCCGAGACTGTTTTTACTTGTTGGTCAGGGTGAATGCCTGCAGGATGGACCCTTACCCCTGACCTTAACTCGCATCGCGGTAAGGTACCCCGATGCAACGGGCTACCTCTCCCCCTTTGTCCCCCTCTCCATTTCATGGAGAGGGGGTTAGGGGGTGAGGTTCAATTAACCCTATTGTCATCCTGCCAACTTTTCGAGTGATGTAGGTCGGGCTGTCGGATGCTTGCCCGTCAATAAGGAGTATCAGGCGATTTTCTTCTTACGTTCTTTTTTAGGGAGATAAACGGGTTGGGCTTTATTCAAAATCACCTCTTCGGTGATGATACATTCCTTCACGTCTTTTCGGGAGGGCATCTCATACATGATGTCCAGCATAGCCTCTTCCAAAATCGATCTTAAGGCTCTGGCACCAGTTCCTCTCTTCTGTGCTTTGTCCACTACCGCCTTCAAAGCCTCTGGTGCGAAGGTGAGTTTGATTCCCTCCATATCAAAAAATTTCTGATATTGTTTGGTCAAAGCATTCTTAGGCTTCAAGAGAATGTCGGTGAGCTGATCTGAGTCCAGTTCATCCAGGGCACACGCTACTGGAATTCTTCCCACCAGCTCCGGGATCAGCCCATATTTAACCAGATCATCTGGCTCCACCAAACTTAGTATTTCTCCCTTTTTCTTTTTCCTTTTGCTGGAAATTTCAGCGCCGAATCCCATAACTTTGCGGCTGACCCTCGATTCGATGATCTTTTCCAGTCCATCGAAGCCACCTCCGCAGATGAATAGAATATCTTTGGTGTTCACCTGGATGAAGGTCTGCTCCGGGTGCTTCCTGCCACCCTGGGGAGGCACGTTGGAGACTGTACCTTCCAGGATTTTCAAAAGGGCCTGCTGCACGCCCTCACCCGAAACGTCACGGGTAATCGAGGGGCTGTCTTGCTTTCGAGCGATCTTATCTATCTCATCTATGTAAATTATCCCTCTTTCTGCCTTGGCTAAATTGTAATCAGCAGCTTGGAGCAGTCTGACCAGGATATTCTCCACATCCTCTCCTACATATCCAGCCTCGGTTAAAGCGGTGGCGTCCGCTATGGAGAATGGGACGTGCAGCATCCTGGCTAAGGTCTGGGCTAAAAGGGTTTTCCCGGTGCCGGTAGGACCTAAAAGCAGGATATTGCTCTTTTCCAATTCAACATCGTCCTTCTTGGCACCAATTCTGTGTCTGGACAAAGGGTAAAACACTCTTTTGTAATGATTGTAGACCGCCACAGAGATGGACTTCTTTGCCCTTTCCTGTCCGATCACGTAAAGATCTAAAAATTCCTTTATCTGATTGGGCTTGAGGAGCCGGATGCTTTTTCGCCTACCTTTTCCTTTGATCTCTCTATCCAGAAATTTCTGGCAG